>OFGQ01000022.1_pt1 | contig 135621 bp, 167 predicted proteins | sample 1521791 | NCBI WGS metagenome assembly OFGQ01 (sample SAMEA3504116, study PRJEB24116) | mouse gut metagenome | biome: mouse gut; feature: mouse-associated habitat; material: faeces | place: Denmark | collected 2011 | reverse complement strand
CAAAGGCAGCAAGACCTTTTGGCGCTATGAATTGCAAAATGCGGAAACTCAAAGATTTTATCACCGTCTGTCCAGATCTTTCTGTACGGCGTCCAGGTAAGGAATCAATATTCCTCCTTTGGAAGACAGAAAATATTCTGGCTCCAATTCATCATAGCGAAAGCTTTTCCTGCCGCCCTCTTTTGCACGATTCCAAAATTCCATCAGTTTTTCAAAGCGAAGATAATAATTCTCATTGCGATGGGAATAAAAAATCAGCAGGAACGCTACTCCCTGCTGCGCCTCAAACCGTTCCATGAACTGTACCTGGTGCGCATGGATATTCTGCAGGGGAAAGGTATCTGTATGGCATTCTTTGGCGTCAAAACACACCGGGATTCCTTGCACTGCCCCGATATAGTCCACGGTACTCTTCTGGTCAAAATAAGCAAGGGTAATATGATGGTTGTCTTTGTCAATCTTAATCGGGGTAATCGGGGTTGGCACCTTCTGGATCAGCGCAAGCCCATGCTCTAGATATTTCTCATTGCTAAGGTTGATAAATTCCTCCAGAGTCGAGCCTCGCAAGCCCCTTGAATTCCATGTGGCCATAGAACATCCCTCTCACTTCTTTTTCTTTCAACATTATACCAAAATCCGCAGATAAATCAATTACAAATCAATACCTTCTGAAACTCGTCTCCCAAAGGCGCTATCCATTCCCTGCCGTCTTGCAGTTTCATGCGGTAGGCGTGAAGCATCTGAGCATTGATCTGGAAATTTTCAAAAAACCATTGGTTTGTTTCTTTCTCTCCGTATTTTGGATCTCCGACGATCGGATGTCCCATGGAGGACAAATGTGCGCGGATTTGATGCGAACGCCCCGTGACCAGGCGAACCTCAAGCAAGGTATAAATATCTTTATTTTTATGTCCCTTAAGAATATCTATCTGTTGCAGAGCGCCTTTGGCACGATTATTGCAATCCGTGGCTCCATGCCAGGAAACAGGGACATATTCTGTTTTAATATACTTTGCGTTGTCAATTGCGGACACAAAAATCTGCACCTGATTACTTTTGGCATCTTTTTTGAGCCAGCCTTCTGCCCGGCTGGGTTTTGCGACCAGCCCCTTGACCAGGCATCGGTAATATTTTTCCATAGAGCGGTCTGAAAGCTGCCTTGCCATCTCCTGCAGGCCCTTAAGGCTCTTTCCGGCAATCAAAAGACCAGAGGTGTTCCGGTCGAGACGGTTGCAGATCGATGGACGAAAGGTCGCCAGCTCTTTTTTGGTGATCGCATGCGTGTCCAAAAGATACCCGATCACATATTCATTCGCCGAAATATCTTGCGGCTTTGACTTTTGAGACAACATGCCCGATGGTTTATTAATCACAAGAATATCCTGATCTTCGTAGAGAATATCAAGAGAAATGCAAGGATACTTCTGAGTATTAGACGCTTCTTCCTGTCCGTGCGTTTGCAGCGTAGCGCGAAAAGACGAAGCAAATTTTTGAAATGTATCTTCGGCGAGAAATAATTTTACCTCGTCTCCGATGCCGAGCCTTTCCGAACCGTCGGCCTTCTTGCCATTCAATGTGATATTTTTCTTTCGCAGCATTTTATAAATAAAACTTCCCGGAGCCTCGGACAGCAATTTTTTTAGATATTTGTCAAATCGCTGCCCCGACTCATTTGGGGTGATCTGAAAGCTTTGCATCCATTCTTCCTCTATCTCTTTCCTTGAAAATTCTTATGAACATTGCGAATCGTTTTACGCTTTTGGTCTCTTTTCTTTGCAGAAGCATTTTTGCCGCCGTCAGAAAGATTCTTTCCCCTGTTCATCTGTCTTGGGGCAATCAGGCAGTTTTTGTCAAATCCAATCAAATCCGTCCTGCCTGTGCGCTCCAAAGCTTCTTTGACCAGTGCGTAATTCTTCGGATCCCGGTACTGTATCAAAGCACGCTGCATCGCTTTCTCATGAGGATTGCGCGCCACATAGACGGCTTCCATCGTCCTAGGATCCAGTCCGGTATAGTACATGCAGGTCGATATCGTAGAGGGCGTTGGATAAAAATCCTGCACCTGCTCCGGCATATAGCCAAGATCCCTGAGAAATTCTGCCAATTCCACTGCCTCATGCAACGTGGAACCTGGATGGGAGGACATCAGATAAGGGACCAGATACTGCTTTTTCCCCAGTTTGTGATTGATTTTCTGATATTCCCGTACAAATTGGCGGTATACCTCTGCTTTTGGCTTTCCCATTTTCTCTAAAACTTTATCAGAAATATGTTCCGGCGCTACTTTAAGCTGGCCGCTGACGTGATGCTGACACAATTCACGCAAAAACGTGCGGTCTGCATCTGCTAGCAGATAGTCAAAACGAATGCCAGATCGGATAAAAACTTTTTTTACCCCTGGCAGGCTGCGAATCTTTCTTAGAAGTTCTAAGTAATCCTGATGATCTGCTTTTAAATTCTTGCAAGGCTTTGGAAACAGGCACTGCTTCTGTGTGCAGACCCCTTTCGCAAGCTGCTTTTGGCAGGCTGGAAAACGAAAATTAGCCGTCGGTCCTCCCACATCATGGATATATCCTTTAAACTCTGGATCCTCTGTAAAAAGCGCCGCCTCCCTGAGCAAGGACTCCTGGCTTCTGGATTGGATGATTCGCCCCTGATGAAACGTCAAGGCACAGAAATTACATCCGCCAAAACAGCCCCGGTTGCTGGCAAGGCTGAACTTGACTTCCGAGATCGCAGACACGCCCCCAGAGGCTTCGTAAGAAGGATGACAAGCGCGCATAAAGGGAAGATCGTAGATATCATCCATTTCCTGACGTGTCAAAGGCTTTGACGGAGGATTCTGCACCACATAAATGCGGTTTGGATATTGTTCCGCCAGCCGTTTTCCACTAAATGGATCTGTATTACAATATTGAAGATAAAAACTTTTGGCATAAGCCTGCTTATCTTCTCTGATTTTCTCAAACTCTGGCAAAAACAGGGCGTCATAGATATCCTCCTTGTTTTGCGTCTTATATACCGTTCCTGGGACAAAGGTAATATCCTTTACCGCCAATCCGCTGTCTAATGCTTCCGCTAACGCAAGAATGCTGTGTTCCCCCATGCCATACATCAAAATATCTGCGCCACTGTCCAATAAGACAGAGCGCTTTACCTTGTCGCTCCAATAATCGTAATGTGCCAGCCTTCGCAGGCTTGCTTCCACGCCGCCAATCAAAATTGGCGTTTTCTTATAAGTTTGACGAATCAGGTTTCCGTAAACTGTGACTGCGTAATCTGGGCGTCTTCCCATGACGCCGCCAGGCGTAAAGGAGTCCCGATCCCGCCGCCGTTTGGACACACTGTAATGGTTTACCATGGAATCCATATTTCCACTGCTGACCAGGAACGCAAGCCGTGGCTCGCCGTAAATGGATATGCTTTCTTTCTGCTTCCAATCCGGCTGGGAAATGATGCCCACCGTATAGCCATGCGCCTCCAAAAGGCGGCTGATCAGAGCATGTCCAAACGAGGGATGATCCACATAAGCATCCCCGATAATATAAACAAAATCAAACTGCGTAATCCCTCGCTCTTCCATGTCTTTTTTGCAGATGGGTAAAAACTTCCCTTTCATGTCATTCTCCTATAAAATCTCATATGTATGGTCCAAGACCTGTTGATAATCGGAAATATAATAATCTGCCAATTTGCGCTTTTCCTGGATCTGCTCGGCAGAAAAAAGGTCTTCTACGGCGCATACCCGCATGCCGGCATTCTTTCCTGCCTGGATTCCCATTGGCACATCCTCAAATACCAGGCAGTTTTCAGGCGTTGCGCCAAGCCTTCGGGCGGCTTCCAGATAAACGTCCGGCGCAGGCTTGCCCTTGGGCACCTCGCAGGCAGTCACCACTTCCTGAATATAATCCCAAAGATGCAGCGCAGACGCTACCGCCTCCACTAACTCTCTGGAATTGCTGGTAGCGATGCCCAATAAAATATCCTGTTGTCTGCAATGCTTTAAAAACTCCTTTGCTCCAGGCTTAAAATTTACTTCATAGCTATATTTCTCAACCGCCATCCGATTCCAAATGGCCTTTAATTCTTCTACGCTTTCTTTAAGGTGAAACAATTCCCTGGTATACACCGCTGTTTCCGTGAAGCTCATGCCCTCAATATCATGTTGATAAGTTTCCGGCAGGGTAAGCCCTCGCTCTTCCAGAAATTCCACATCAATATCGTGCCAAAGCCACATGGAATCCACCAGGGTGCCATCCAGGTCAAAGATCACCGACTGCACATTTTCTAACATCATAGCAATGAACTCCTTCTCTTTTGGTAATGATCAGCGCCTGTGTTTTAACGAATCAATTTCTTCTTTTGTAAGCGCCCGGTATTCCCCGGGCTGTAACGCATTATCAAGCTGCAAGCTCCCCATGGAAAGCCTCTTTAAGTACATCACACGTCTGCCCACCGCTTCAAACATGCGCTTTACCTGATGGAACTTCCCCTCTGTGATGGTCAGTTCCACCTCGGATATCCAGTCGTTTTGTCCAGGCTGCGCTTTACATGAAAGGATCTTTAACTTTGCCGGAAGAGCTGGATGTTTCTCGCCGATATCAATCCCTTTTGCAAACAATGTTACATCCTTTTCGGTCACTTCGCCATCCACTTTTGCAAGGTAAGCCTTCGGTACATGCTTGCCCGGGGCAAGCAGATTATGGGCTAGCGGCCCGTCATTGGTGATCAGCAACAGTCCTTCGGTGTCCAAGTCAAGCCTCCCGACTGGGAACAGATCCTTACGGTTCTTCTCTTTAATGCAATCTAGCACCGTGGGATAGCGGGCGTCAGTTACCGCACTGACACATCCTTTTGGTTTATAGAGCATGTAATACTCAAATTCCTCATACAAAATGGCAGCTCCCTGGAACATAATCTGATCCTGGCAAGGTTCCACTTTCTGGTCAGGACCGCTTGCAATTGCTCCATTGACGGTCACTTGATGTTTGCGTATGTACTGTTTGACCTCGCTTCGGGTTCCGACACCCATATCTGCAAGATATTTATCCAGACGCAGCTGCATCCTATGTTCCTCCTTTCCTCGATGCGCACTCGATCCGTTCGCTAAAAGCTTTCCTAACGGCATCCTAATGCCATTCAATAACTGTATGTAAGCTTTTTTGGCTCCAGGCTCTTGAGCACATAATAAGGATTAAAGCTGATCTCGCTTCCAGTCTCATCATTGACATAAATCCCCAGATGAAGATGGACGGCGAACTGCCCCGTCGTGCCTTCTTGCCCATAACCGCTGTCCCCCATAAAACCCAGCAATTCGCCTGCTTCAATCTCCTCTCCCTCTTGAAATTCCCTGGCATAATCATAAAGATGTGCATAATAGAAATATCCGCCGCTGGGAGAGCGAATGCCGATGCGGTATCCTCCCAGTTCCAGCCAGCCGATTTTTTCCACGACGCCATCGGTCATGCTGACCACGGGATAACGCCCCCTCTGATTCAGGGAAGCCATGATGTCTGTCCCCTCATGCCCCCGGTTTCCACCAAAATTGCGGTCAAACATCCAGGAATTTTCAAAGGAAGTGTCCATTCCTCTGCCACCGCTGGAAACAGGGACGGGGAAATATTCCAAATCCTGCCACACCGCAGCTTCCATTTTTTCTATGTCGCGGACTTTCTGTGGAAAATATCGGTACAACTGTTCCAGATAATGGTCAAGGTCCGATTTCTTTTCTTTCTCTGTAAGGATATGGGCAAGCAGGTAATCATATCTTGAAAACTGGGATTTTTCTTCAAATTCCTGCACCTTTTGATATATTTCCATAGGAACCTGCTGCTGGCGCAAAAGCTCTTTGGTATCTTTATCCGCCAAAAGGTGGGTGATCTTCGCCGTCTGCTGAATATATCCTATCATAGCATTGTCGAGGCAGACTATGGCTGTAAGAATTATCAGATGGATCACAACCCTTTTTAAATACTTCATAAGCTCCTTACTATTTGATATGTTATTTCGATTGTCTCAAAAATTCGAGAATTAAATTCCATACTCTTTCCGCTGAGGAAATGCTCAGACGTTCTTTGGGCGTATGGATGTCAAACATGTCTGGTCCAAAGGAAATACAATCGAGGCCAGGAATTTTCCCTGATAAGATTCCGCATTCCAGTCCCGCATGGATTGCCTCAACCTTTGGTTCTTTCTGGAATAATCTGCGATAAGTTTCCACCATTAAATCCCGGATCTGAGAGTCTGGCTTATATTCCCAAGCTGGATAGTCTCCGTTTACGCTGATTTCTCCACCTAAAAATTCTGTCAGGAATGTAAGGCGGTCTGTCAGTTCATATTTTCTTGTGGTAACGCTGCTTCGAACTGAAAAATTCACAGAGAACACGTCCTCTGTCAGCTTCATAATCCCGGCATTCAGAGAAGTTTCCACCAGTCCCTGAATGTCACTGCTCATATGCTGCACGCCATTTGGCATCATCCGCAGGAAAAATAAGAGCTTGGTTGCAGAAGAATTGTGCAGCACAGATTTCTTTGCTGCTTCAAGCTTCTGACAACGAACAGAGAGCTGCGGATCTGATGTCTGGTACTCTTTTCTTAATTCTTCTTCCAGAGCCTCGACCTGCGTCATCAGCTTTTGCCCCTGCTGCTCTGATTCCAATAAGACCCTCGCAAATGCCTCTCTTGGAATGGCGTTGTCTTTTAATCCTCCTTCTAGATGCTCAATGGCAAACGTAATCTCATGATTCAAAGCATTCAATACTCTGCCAAGCAGGAAAATCCCATTTGCTCTCTCTTTTTGAATCTCTACTCCGGAATGGCCTCCCAAAAGCCCATTGACACGCAGCTCATAAACCGTTCCTTCCATCTCCATCCTGGAAACTGGAATCTGGCAGACAGCGCCAAGTCCTCCGGCACAGCTTGTAAGAAAAATTCCTTCTTCTTCCGAATCGATGTTTAAAAGCTTCCTTCCTTTTAGCATCGAGAGATCAACGGATTCTGCCCCAAGAAGGCCGATCTCTTCATCTACCGTGAGAACGACTTCCAGAGGAGGATGCTCTAAATCGTCATTCTCCAAGATCGCCAGGGCATATGCGACGGCAATTCCATCATCCCCGCCAAGCGTAGTTCCTTCCGCTTTCAGAAAATCCCCGTCCAGGTACAGTTTCAGGCCGTCCTTTTCAAAATCAATCTCCACCCCGCTTTCCTTTTCGCAAACCATGTCAAGATGCCCTTGAATAATCACTGGTTGTGAATCCTCATATCCTTTCGAAGCATCCTTAAAAATAATGACATTATGATTCTCATCCTGAATGTACTTCAGTCCATGAGATTCTGCAAATGCTGCACAGTAGTCACTAATGCCCTTGGTATTTCGGGAACCGTGAGGAATCTGGCAAATCTCCTCAAAATAAGCAAATACTCTTTCTGGTTTTAATTGTTCACAAACTCTCATGATAACCTCCTATATTGGTATATTTATGTAATTGGCTCATAGAATAAACTATGAAAAAAATATTATACATCATTATTTTGATCTCTTTTTTAATTTATATTCTGGCATTTCCAGGAGAATCAGTAAAGGCGGCGTCTATCGGCTTAAGCCTCTGGTATGAAAACATGCTGCCCACCCTGTTGCCTTTTTCCATTCTCTCTTATATATTAATTCATTCCGGCATTCTCGATCAGTCTGCCAGATGGATACATAAATTTTTAAAACATGTATTCCCTATTAGCAGCGCTGGGATTTACCCACTGATTGCCGGGCTGCTGTTCGGTTTTCCCATGGGAAGTAAAATTACGGCGGATCTGGTACAGTCCAAAAAAATGAGCAAGGAAGAAGGACAGCGGCTGTTTTGCGTCTGCAATAACATCAGTCCTGTATTCATCAGCAGCTTTATACTCAACGAAAGCTTACATACGCCTCAGCTTCGCCTTGCCAGCCTCTTAATCCTGTATGCGCCACCCCTGGCGCTGTATATGATATGGAATCGGCATAAACAATATCTCGCTCCTATGGAAAGAACAGATTTATCAAAAAAAACGGCATCCATGAACTTTCAACTCATAGATGCCGGCATTATGAACGGATTTGAAACCCTTGCAAAGCTGGGCGGCTATATCATTATGTTTGCCATTCTGGCACAGATGACCACCCTGCTTCCGATCCGCAGTCCGATATTAAAATGCATGCTCATTGGATTTACCGAAATCACCAACGGAATTGCCTATACCGCAAAACTGGGATTGCAGTTCTCTTTGAAATATCCTCTGATGATGGCATACACTGCCTTTGGCGGATTATCTGGCTTCGCACAGACAGCCTCCATGGTAAAAGACTGCGGCTTTTCCATGACGCCGTATCTGCAGATGAAGCTTTTGGTAACTGCGATTTCTTTCATCCTTGCCCTATTGCTGGTGTCATAAACAGGGGACAGTTCGTTCATCTTAACTGATATCCGGCATCTGAATCTCAGGAACAGGAGCTTCTTCCTCAGCGGCGGAAGAATCCTGAAACTGGGAGGTATTCATTTGGGGGGGAACCATCGACCTGCGGTTTCCCTCCAGCTCTTCGTAACATTTTTGAAGGGAGCCTAAGAGGTTTTCCGTCCTCGCCCTGGTGGTCTCCATGGCGTTTCCAATAATTTCTTCCAAGTCGTGCAATATATTGTCCGTATATTCAATAGCGCCCCATCGAATTTCATTGGCGTCTGCAGTAGCCTTGCTTAAAATCTCCCGGGCCTGATTGGTAGCGATTACCACGACCTCGTTGGCCTGCTCGTATGCCTGTTGCATAATCTGGTGCTCGCTGATCAGCTCTGTCGTATGTACCTGCGCCTGGGCAATAATTTTTTCCGCTTCTGTCTTTGCATCTGCCAGTATACGCTCTTGATTCCTGATGATCCTCTGATATTTTTTAATCTCCTCTGGCGTCTTGCGGCGAAGATCTGCCAGCAGCTCATCCAATTCATCTTTGTCCACGACGATTTTTGAATTGGAAAAGGGCTGATATTTACAGTTCTCAATAAAATCTTCGATTTCACCAATCACCTGTTCGATTTTGCTATCCATTGACAATACTCCTTAATTCTTATAGTTATATTTATGATAAATCTTCTCGACAAGCTGTTCCGGTACAAAATGAGAAATGTCTCCGCCGTAGGAGGCAACTTCTTTCACAATCGTAGAACTCAAATAAGCATATTCGAGACTGGTGGTCAGAAATATGGTATCGATCTGTGAATTGACAATCCGGTTGGTCTGGGCAATCTGCAGTTCATATTCAAAATCTGTAACCGCCCGAAGCCCTCGTATGATGATGGAAGCTTCCATCTTCCTGGCACAATCAATCAAAAGACCATCAAAAAATGTTATTTTTACATTTGGAATATGATTTGTCATTTCTTCTAACATACTAACACGTTCTTTTATAGAAAACAATGGATTTTTTGCACTATTATTTAAAATTGCAACCACCAGTTCATCCACCATCTTTGCCGAACGCTCAATAATATCAATGTGCCCAAATGTCACCGGATCGAAACTGCCCGGATAAATCGCTCTTTTCATATGCATCCCTCATATCGCTTCTTTGGCATAATTCAAAAAAATATGCTGATTATTCTTATATGTTTTTTCCTTTGTAATCTGATATCCCCAATCCTTGGCTGCGGAAAAATCCGTGCCCAGCGCAGCTTCCGCTACGACTAGGCAGTTTTCACGCAACAGCGATGAATCAGACAGCGCCCGCAGCGCTTCCAGTTCCAATCCCTTGCCATAAGGCGGATCCATAAATACCAAGTCAAATGTCTCTTGGCCTTCCATCTGCCGGATAGCGGATACAGCATCCTTTACAAGCAGCCTGCACTGTTTTGTAAACTTTGTAAACGTGATATTCTTGGCAATGCAATCTGCCGCCTTTTTATTATTTTCCACAAAAACGGCTCTCGCCGCCCCGCGGCTTACAGCCTCTAACCCCATCTGCCCGCTTCCGGCAAATAAATCCAAAAACCGGCAATCGCAAAGATATGGGTTTAACATATTAAACAACGTCTCTTTGACCCGGTCCGAAGTAGGCCTTGTCTCCATCCCTGAAATAGTCTTTAACGGCAGGCTCCTTGCCGTTCCCGCTATGATTCGCATCCGTCTGCGTCCACCTCTCTCATATATTCCATGATGGCGCGCCTTAGCAACGTAAGGGCGCTTGCCACGGCATATTCCCGAACCTTGCTTCGGCTGCCGGAATATTGGTTTCTCTCCGTGTATAATTTCCCTTTGCAGTAACAGCTCATATACACAAGCCCTACTGGTTTTTCCTCTGTACCGCCCCCGGGACCTGCAATGCCTGTAATAGCGATGCAGATATCAGCCTTTGCCGCTTCTGCCCCTCCTTTTGCCATCGCCTCAGCCGTCTGGGGACTGACTGCCCCAAATTGCTTCAAAGTCTCAGCAGGAACATGCAAAAGCTTTTCCTTTGCCTCATTGGAATAGGTAATGTATCCTTGCTGCAGAAATTCCGAAATTCCCGGCACATTGACCAGCCTGCCTGCCACTAGCCCTCCCGTACAAGATTCTGCGGTAGTCACCGTGAGCTGACATTGGCGCAGCAATTGATATACTGCGTCTTCTAGAGTCACATCTGGGTCGTTCGTGTAAATTAAGTCTCCAAAACGACGCTGTAATTTTTCTTCCACAGGGCGGATTAGGTCATACGCCATCTCCTCGTTATCTGCCTTAGCAGTAATCCGCAGATGCACTTCCCCGGTCTTGGCATAAGGGGCAACCGTGGGATTGGTCTGGGTTTCAATTAAGTCTATGATTTTTGTCTCGGCAGAGCTCTCTCCAATCCCGCATAATTTTACCATTTTGGAACAGATTGTTTCCGGTTGCAGCTGATGAAGGTACGGAAATACCTGTTCTTCAAACATGGGAACCAGTTCGTTGGGCGGTCCTGGCAGGAGAATGATCCTCGTCTCGCCTTCCTCCATAATAATCCCGGGCGCCGTGCCGTTCTGATTATATAATACCCGGCTGCCCTCCGGGACTAACGCCTGCTTCCAGTTATTTTCCGTCACCGTGCATGCCCTTTTCGCCATAAATGCTTCAATTTCTTTTCTTGCCCTTAAGTCTTCCACAAGCTTTCTGCCGACTACCTTTGCCGCCGTCTCCTTGGTGAGATCATCCTGGGTAGGACCTAAGCCGCCTGATAAAATAATCACAGAGGAACGTTTTATTGCCGTATGCAGCAGTTCTTGCAGACGTTGCTGATTGTCTCCTATCACGCTCTGATAATACATGGACAATCCGAGCATGGCGCATTTCTCAGAGATAAACGCCGCATTGGTGTTCACAATATTTCCAAGCAGCAGCTCCGTTCCCACACAAATTAATTCTACCGTCATATTATCATCTTCCTTCCCTGATTTCGGCATATCGCCATCTTTTATTTTTGCTCTTTGAGCACGTCTTTATTCTTTATGATATAATCAATCAGAGAAATTATCGTTAAACATAAGGCAATGTAGGTTATGGCCATGGTGCAAATCTGATAAATGTCGTTGTCAAAATTTAAAATCAGCATTACGATCATCACAATCTGAAACGTAGTCTTAAACTTCCCCCAATAGCTTGCGGCGATCACAACCCCATTGTCAGACGCTACCAGCCGAAAGCCGCTGATAATAAATTCACGGCTGATAATGATAATGGAAATCCAGGCCGCAAGCGTTCCATTGGCGTTAAGACAAATTAACGCAGCAGCCACCAGAAGCTTGTCTGCAAGCGGATCCATAAATTTGCCAAAATTAGTTACAAGATTATATTTCCTGGCTATTTTCCCATCTAAGAAATCTGTCAAGCTTGCGATGATAAAAATAGCCACGGCAGCATACGTCCCTGCGGCTCCCAACCGGGGAACCAGCATGCAGATCACAAAAGGTACAATTAAAATCACCCGTAAAATGGTGAGCTTATTTGGCAAATTCATGGTATCATATCTCCTATCAAGTCATATTCATAAGCTCCAGTGACCCGGACTTTCACAAAATCGCCAGTCATCAATGTTTCATTCGTATGCACAAAAATATAGCCGTCAATCTCAGGCGCATCCCGGTAAGTCCGTCCCACATAAGCGTTTTCCCCATCGACGCTGCCCTCGATCATAACCCACAATTCCCTGCCTGTCATGGTCTCATTTTTGTCAAAAATAATTTCTTCCTGGAGCTCCATGATCTCATCCCGCCATGTTTCTTTCTGTCGCTGCTCTACCTGAAGCTCAAACTCAGCAGCCGGCGTCCCCTCTTCTGGGGAATAAGGAAATGCGCCCAGACGGTCAAACTCCGCTTCATTTATAAAATACATCAATTCCTCATGCATTTCCTGTGTTTCTCCCGGAAATCCTGTAATCAAAGTCGTTCGCAGCGTGATATCTGGGATCTCGCTCCTGAGTCTGGAAATTTTTTCTGTCAATTCCGCTTTGCTGGTCCGCCTTCCCATGCGCTTTAAGATAGCGTCATTGACATGCTGAATTGGCATATCCAGATAATGGCAGACTTTTTTATTTCGTTTCATGGAGGAAATCAATCCCTCGTAAATCTCTTCTGGATAGCAATACATCACCCGAATCCAGAAAATGCCTGGGATATCGTTCAGCTTGTCCAGCAAAACATGCAGAGATTTCTCCCCATAGAGATCTATGCCATACAAGGTGGTCTCCTGGGCAACGAGGATCAATTCCCGAACTCCCTGTTCTGCGAGGCTTTCTGCCTGCGCCACCAGCTCTTCCATCGGAATGCTGCGGTAATTTCCGCGAATTTTGGGGATAATGCAGTAAGTACAATGTTTGTCACAGCCCTCGGCAATTTTCAGGTGCGCATAATGTCCTCCCGTGGTAAGAGTCCTCCTCATGCCATGGGCAGGCAGTCCTTCCAAGGCAAGATACTTTTCAAAGCGAACGCCCTTTTGCACCTCATCTAAGGCCTTTGCCACTTCTTCATAAGAATTGGTTCCTAGCACGGCGTCCACCTGCGGAATCTCGGTGATGATCTCATCCTTGTAACGCTGCGCCAGACATCCCGTGACAATCAGCGCCTTGCAGCTCCCATGATCCTTATACTCCGCCATCTCCAATATGGTATTGATGCTTTCCTCTTTGGCGTCATTGATAAAGCAGCAGCTATTGATGACAATTGCCTCTGCCTCTTGCTCTTCATTGGTAAACGTATGCCCTGCTTCTGCTAATATCCCTATCATATACTCTGAGTCTACCAGATTTTTGTCGCATCCAAGGGAAACAAATAGTATTTTCATATCTTCCTCTCTAACAAGAACACACCATTTGCAAAAGGGAATGGATCTCTGTACTTTGCAAAATGGTGTGGGATCGTTACTCCTATTCTTCTATGGTTTCCGGCTCCTCTTCTATGTCCTCTTCCTCCCCTACGATCGTCACTTTGCTGTTATAAACTTCTTCGACGGCGATAGACAGAGGTTTCTGGTTGGACATATTCTCGATGACAGGTTGATCGCCTCCGATAATCTGTCTAGCTCTCTTGGCTGTCGCAAGCACGATGGAATAACGGCTGTTTACCACCGGTTCTTCTCCAATCTCCACGCCGCTGTTTACCACTTTCATCAAATCCGTGTAAGAGGGATGTAACATCATAATAATCATTCTCCTTCCGCAAAACTCTTTAACTCTGCTTTTATATTCTCAATCAAGGCATGATTGCGCATCGTGCGGGCATGTTCATGCTGTATAATGGAATGTACTTTTTGCACACATTCTTCCAAATCGTCATTGATCACAAAATAATCATAATCCTCCACGCCCTGGGCTTCCTGCCAAGCACGGCTAAGCCTGGACGCAATAACTGCTTCTCGCTCCGTCCCCCGTTCTACCAGGCGGCGTTTCAGCTCTGCCGCAGAAGGCGGCGATACAAATAACAGAACGGCGTCTGGCATGTTCTCTTTGACCTTCCTAGCGCCCTGTATTTCAATTTCAAGAATCACGTCCTTGCCCTGCTCTAGCTGTGAAAAGACATAATTACGGGGAGTTCCATAATAATTGCCCACATATTGGGCATATTCAATCAATTCATCCTTGTCGATCATCTGCTCGAACTCTTCCCTGGACACAAAGAAATACTCCCTGCCATGAACCTCTCCCGGCCGTGGAACCCTTGTGGTAGCGGAAATGCTGAGCCCATAAGTATCTGGATGCTCTTTCAAAAGCTGTTTCATAATCGTGCCCTTGCCGGCTCCTGAGAAGCCGGAAACCACCACCAAGACGCCTTTTTTATTCATCTGTATGCCTCCTTTCCACAATGTCATTCAATATTCTGAATCTGTTCGCGAATCTTTTCAATATCTGTCTTTAAATCAATAGCAATCTCTGAGACCTCTATGTCATTCGCCTTTGAAAGGATGGTATTCGCCTCCCGGTTCATTTCCTGAGCAATAAAGTCAAGCTTCCTTCCAATGCTCTCATCCTTTGTCAAGGTCTCTTTCATGCTGCTAATATGGGTCTTTAAGCGGACAATCTCTTCGTCTGTGCAGATCCTGTCTGCAAAAACGGTGACCTCTGTCAACAATCTGCCCTCGTCCAACTGCGTATTTTCTAAAAGTTCCTGGACCTTCTCTTTAAGCTTTGCCCTGTATTCTCTGACGATCTCTGGCGAACGCTCTTCAATCTGCTCTAGGTAGCCGGAAATCACGTCGAGCTTATGAAAAAGATCCTGCCTAAGCTCTTCTCCTTCCCGAATGCGGGCGTCCACAAACTTCTGCGCCGCACCCTGAACCGCCTGATCTAAAAGCCGCCACCATTCCTCCTCGTCCAAATCCTTTCCCTCCATTGTGAGGATCTCTGGATACTTGGACAAGTTATTGGCTGTCAAATCCATGGGAATCTGAAAATCGTCTGCCATCTGCCGTATATATCTCATGTATTCTTCTGCTAATCCTTTGTTGTAATTGAGTACCAGCTGCTTTTCTTTACAGTCTTCATAAGCAATGTAAATATCAACCTTCCCCCGCTGAATATAGCTTTTTAAACTTGTGCGGATTGCATTTTCAAAAAAATTCAGCTTTTTGGGCATCTTAATGCTAATGTCCAGATACCGGTGATTCACCGACTTGATCTCCGCTGTGACTTTTCTTGTCTCGTTAGCAGCCTCACAGCGCCCAAAGCCAGTCATGCTCTTTATCATACAGTTCCTCCTGTGTGCTGGTCTTCTGGAAACTCTTTCTTTTCTACATAGATGATTACATTATAGAACAGTTTATGAAATTAGTCAAATTTTCTTTTTTTTAATTTATGGTTTCCTAATTTCCATAGTTGGTATATACTAAACAATAGTTTGACATTGATTATTTTTTACCTAAAGGAGAACGACTTATGGCATTTGACGGCATTGTGATCGCAAATCTTGTAAAAGAACTAAATGACAATATTTTAAATGGAAGAATCAGTAAGATTGCCCAGCCGGAACGTGATGAACTCTTGCTGACCATCAAAGGAACCTGCGGACAGATTCGCTTGGTTTTGTCTGCCAGCGCTTCCCTGCCCTTAATTTACCTGACAGAGCAAAATAAGCCAAGCCCTATGACTGCGCCCAATTTCTGCATGCTGCTGCGAAAGCATATCGCAAACGGCAGGATAACTAAGATCTGCCAGCCTGGCATGGAACGCATCATCCATTTTGAAATCGAACATCTCAATGAGCTTGGGGATCTCTGCCACAAACAGTTGATTGTAGAAATCATGGGAAAACACAGCAATATCATTTTTTGTGATCAAAATCTTAAAATTATCGACAGCATCAAGCACATATCCGCCCAGGTGAGCTCCATCCGGGAAGTGCTTCCAGGAAGGACCTATTTCATCCCAAAGACACAGGAGAAATGCAATCCTCTGGAAACCTCTCAGGAAGAGTTTTTCGCTAACATTTTTTCTAAGCCGCAAAATTTGCAAAAAAGCATTTATACGACGTATACCGGAATCAGTCCAGTCATGGCTTCGGAATTATGCTTCCGTGCTCAGGCAGAAGGCGACCGTCCCGCTTGCGCGCTGTCCGAAGAAGAAAAGCTGCACCTTTACCACCATTTCTGCTGGATGATGGAGGACATAAAGGAGGGCAAGTTTACGCCTAATATCATAAAAAAAGGCAAAGAACCCATAGAATTTGCTTCCCTGTCTCTTTCTCAATATAGCGATTTGTCAGTCACCGAATATTCCGACATCTCACAAGTGTTGGAACGTTATTATGCAGATAAAAATATCTACACCCGCATCCGGCAGAAATCCGTAGATTTGAGAAAAGTAGTCGCCACTATATTGGAACGGGACCGCAAAAAATATGACCTGCAGCTAAAGCAACTAAATGATACCCACAAGCGGGAAAAGTACAAAGTATATGGCGAACTGATCCATGCCTATGGTTATGGCTTGGAAGAAGGCGCAAAGACTCTCAATGCCTTAAATTACTATACAAACGAAGCTATCGTCATTCCCTTAGATCCTCAGCTTACGCCCCAGGAAAACGCCCAAAAATATTTTGACAAATATAACAAATTAAAGCGCACGTTCGAAGCATTGACAGAACTGACCAAAGAGACTCAGGAAGAAATCGAGCACCTAGAGTCTATCTCCGCCTCCCTGGACATTGCCGTATCGGAAGACGACTTGGCTCAAATCAAAGAAGAGCTGGTTCAATATGGTTACATCAAGAAAAAACATACTGGAAAAAAAGTAAAAAGCAAGAGCAAGCCGTTCCATTATATTTCTTCGGATGGCTTCCATATTTATATCGGAAAAAATAATTTTCAAAATGACGAACTCACCTTTAAATTCGCCACTGGAAACGATTGGTGGTTTCACGCCAAAGGAATGCCAGGTTCCCATGTAATTGTAAAAACCAACGGCGAAGAACTGCCAGACCGCGCCTTTGAAGAAGCCGGATGCCTTGCCGCTTATTACTCCAAAGGCAGGGGAAACGACAAAGTGGAGATTGATTATTTAGAAAGAAAAAATGTAAAAAAGCCCAAGGGCGGCAAGCCAGGCTTCGTCGTTTACTACACCAATTACTCTCTGGTCGCCGCACCAGACATCAGCGGCTTAACCGTGGCATCCGATGAGACGTTATAAAATATTTCGTTAAAAAGTTAACATTATTTGTTAAAATCGGAAAGAACTGCATGTCTATTCCCAATGTCTTTGCATATACTATCACTGTAATCAAATGGTTACAAAACGCCGGAAAATTTTCGGCGCTAAATCCAACAAAAGACGACACAACAAAAGACAACGCAACAAAAGACAACAGGAGGGAAACGATATGTCAAATTCATCAAACAAAGCAGTAATACCGGAAGCAAAGAGTGCATTGGATAAGTTCAAATTCGAGGTTGCAAACGAGATTGGCGTGCCTTTAAAAAATGGCTATAACGGAGACTTGACCTCCAAGCAGAATGGTTCTGTCGGGGGCTATATGGTGAAGAAAATGATCGAGGCCCAGGAGAGACAGATGGCTGGCAAATAACAGCCAAAGCCCTTAACAGGAAAACAACCGGTATCAGAAGATGCAGCTTTTCGAAAGCTGCAATAGAAAGAAGATGTCAGTGATCTGGCATCTTCTTTCGCTGTGAGAGGGAACTTTGGACTAAGTTAGCGTATTTTGTTTTTTTATAACCTCAAAAGGGGGCTGTCGCACGAATGTATTTACCTATTCAAAAGGTTTGCATTACAAAGCAATGCAAACAAAATGCACAAAGATTATCTTGGGAAGCTAGCTTCCCAGAATAATTTTTTGCATTCTGTCTTTGCCGCATAAGCGGCAAGACCTTTTAAATAGGTAAATACATTCGTGCGACAGCCCCCTTTTGAGGTTATAAAAACAAAATACGCTAACTCAATAACTTTATAAATTGACGATTTCTGCCTGGCTGTCCATATAACTCAAAATATGCGCCCGGATTTTTTGATGTTCCAAAGCTTGCAGCTTACGATCTTCTTCCAGCAAAAGCTTCGCTTCCTCAGAAGCTTGTTTTAGGAGATCGGCATTCTGATAAATATCCCCCAAGCGGAATTCTAACAAGCCGCTTTGCCGGATACCGAAAAAATCTCCGGGACCGCGAAGCTTTAGATCTTCCGCGGCAATAAAGAAACCGTCATTGGATTGATTAAGGATTTCCAGACGCTTTTTCGCCTTTTCTGAATCCGTGGTATTGATCATAATGCAATAAGACTGGTCGCCGCCTCTTCCGACTCGTCCCCGGAGCTGGTGAAGCTGGGCAAGCCCGAACCGCTGGGCATCCTCGATCATCATCACTGTAGCATTTGGCACGTTGACGCCTACCTCAATGACCGTGGTGGACACTAATACCTGAATCTCGTTTTTGGCAAACTGCTCCATAATCAAATTTTTACGCCCAGATTTCATTTTTCCATGCAGGCTTTCCACCACGATTCCAGACGGTAGCTGCTGTGTGATCTGTTCTGCATAATCTGTGACATTTTCAGCCTCCAATCCCTCGCTTTCTTCTACCAGCGGACATATGACATAGGCCTGATGTCCCTTTGCAATCTCTTTTCTCAAGAAATCATAGGAAGTCTTTCTGGAATTTTTCCCCACGACGCAGCTTTTTATCGGCAAGCGCTTTGCCGGAACCTCGTCAATCACAGATATATCGAGATCCCCATACAAGATAATAGCGAGCGTTCTTGGAATCGGCGTCGCACTCATCACCAGCACATGAGGCTGCGCTCCCTTAAGAAACAAGGATTCCCTTTGCTTTACGCCAAACCTGTGCTGCTCGTCCGTCACTACCAGTGCAAGATTATCATAAACGGCACGCTCTTGTATCAATGCATGGGTTCCAACAATCATCGCATTGTGATATAGCTGCATCCGTTCATAGGCGCGCCGCTTTTCTTTGGCGGTCAAAGAACCTGTCAACAACACCACTGGTATATGTAAGCCATGTTTTTCACACAATTCCGTAAAGTTCTGGTAATGCTGCATCGCCAAGACTTCCGTGGGAGCCATCAGCGCAGACTGGTAGCCTGCCTGTGCCGCATCCAGCATCGACAAAAACGCTATGATTGTCTTGCCGGAGCCAACATCTCCCTGCACGAGGCGCTGCATGACCTTTTTCCCACGAAGGTCTTTGCGAATCTCTAAAAGCGTCCTTTTCTGCGCTCCGGTTAGCTCATAAGGCAGCTCTGTCATGACCTGGTCTGCCCAAAGCTCTTTTAAATCAAGTGATGGAAACGAAAAGTCATTGACCACCTCTTGCATCTGTTCTTTCTGCATTCCCGCCGATAAGATAAATTGGAAAAATTCATCAAAGATAAGCCGCCTCCTGGCTTGCTCTAACGCTGTCTCACTCTCTGGAAAATGTATATTTTGAATGGCATAATTATACTCTGCAAGCCCATGCCGCTGTCTAATGTCCTCTGACAGATAATCTATGGATAAATCCAGAACCTCCAATGCCTGCCGAATCGTTTGTGAGAGCTTATTCTTCCCAAGGCCCGCCGTCAGCGCATAGCAGGGCCAGAGACAGTTTTGCATTGACTGGTATTTTTCAGGGGTATAGACCTGGGGCTGCTCCATGTGATAAGCTTGCCCCTTCAAAGTTACCTTTCCCAAAAATACAAACCACTCCCCCGCCTTTAAAGTGCTTTTCAAATAGGGCATCCGAAACCAGACCAAGTCACCTTTGACGCCCTGTTGCTGCAGGGAAAGGGAAGTAACCTGCATATTCCTGGCTGTGCGCACATATGGGGCCTTCTCCACCCTTGCCGCCACCGCTGCTGTCACAGATTGCACTGTCGTTTTCTCTTCTTCGATTTGCATCAGGCTTCCTGCTTTTCTCTGTGTCTCTAGTAAAGATGGAAGCTCTGATAAAGGGGTTATCGGCGGCATCCTGTCATAATCTTTAGGATAATGAAGGAGTATATCACCTATGGTGTATACTCCTAAATTATGAAATAATTGTTCTGTTTTTGCGCCGATCCCCTTTAACGCTCCGATACCAGATGTTTGTTCCATGGGACCGCTCCTTTTATGCTTAAATTGCCTATTGATCCAAAAATAATAGGCGTATCTCTTGCTGCTATTCTACGGAAATTACATAATAGTAAATAGGCTGTCCGCCACAATGCACTTCCACTTCGCAATCTGAATACTGCTCCTGCAATTGTTCGCCCAGCTTCTGCGCCGCTTCCGCTGCTACTTCTTCTCCATAATAAATACTGATAATCGCCGATTCCTCATCGACCATCTGTGCCACCATCTCTTTGGTTACAGTCTCCATCTCCGTTCCGACCGATAAGATGGCGCTGTCGCCAATTCCCATATAATCTCCCTGCTTGATAGACTTATCGTCTATCAAGGTATCACGCACCGCATAAGTCACTTGTCCGCTCTTGACATTGGCAAGCTCTTCCGTCATGCGCGAAGCGTTCTCCTGAGGCGTACTGTCTGGCATATAATTGATGAGCGCCGTAATTCCCTGGGGCACGGTCTTACTGGGAATTACAAAAATATTCTTCTCCTCCATCAGGGAAGCCGCCTGATTTGCCGCTAAAATGATATTCTTATTATTGGGAAGAATAAATATGTTTTCCGCATTTACTTCTTCAATCGCATTGAGCATGTCTTCCGTACTTGGATTCATTGTCTGCCCGCCGGCAATAATGTAATCCACGCCCAGGCCTTTGAAAATCTCATTGATGCCTTCTCCGATTGAAACAGAAACAAATCCCATCTCTTTTTTGGGAACTTGGGCTTTCTGCACCATGGCATCCTGTTCCATCCGCCGCTTGGCGTCTTCTTCTTTCTGCTTTGCAGCCGCTTTTTCAGCATCTTTGATCAATTTCTCTTGATGCTCTTCACGCATATTATCAATCTTAATCTTACTCAAAGAACCAAAGGTCAGGGCACGTTGAATGGCAAGTCCAGGATCATTGGTATGTACATGGACTTTTGTAACCTCGTCGTCTGCAACTACCACGATCGAATCACCGATTGATTCCAGGAAAGCTTTAAAATCAAGCTCTTGCTTCTCCTCAAGAGGCTGGTTCAACACAATGATAAACTCCGTACAATAACCAAATTTAATATCCTGCTCCGTCTGTTGTGATATCTTTACCACGCCGCTGCCAGAACCAACGGATTCAATGGCATAATCAATTTCCTTGCCCATGAGCGCATCATAAGCGCCTTTCAAAATAGTGATAAGCCCCTGCCCGCCGGAATCTACCACGCCTGCCTGTTTTAACACGGGCAACATCTCCGGCGTCTGGCTCAGCACATAATCTGCATGCTTAATCACTTCATCTATAAACACATCCAGTTCGTCCGTCTCTCCAATCAGCTCCAGCGCCTTATCCGCGGCGCCTTTGGCAACGGTGAGAATCGTTCCTTCTTTTGGCTTCATAACTGCCTTGTAAGCAGTCTCCACCGCCTTTTGCAGCGCATCGCTCAAGATCACCACGTCAAGCGTGTCATATTTGCCAATCCCTTTGGTAAATCCACGGAACAACTGCGACAATATAACGCCCGAATTGCCCCGCGCCCCGCGCAGAGAGCCAGAGGATACCGCCTTCGCCAGAGAAGCCATCGTAAGATCCGCTCCAAGACTGCTTACTTCCGCTGCCGCAGACATAATCGTCATCGTCATATTCGTTCCCGTGTCTCCGTCCGGCACAGGGAATACGTTCAATTCATTAATCCACTCTTTTTTTGCTTCCAGATTCTTTGCCCCTGCCAAAAACATTTTCGCAAGCATTGGCGCATCTATTGTAGTAACTGCCACTTTCGCGTCCTCCTTAATCAATCACTCTGACACCTTCTACGAAGATGTTGATTTTTTTGATTTCCAAACCGGTAAATTCTTCCACCTGATACTTTACCGTGCTGATCAGGTTATCAGAAACCGTAGAAATACTCACTCCATAAGATACGATCACATGAAAATCCAAGGTGATCTTATTATCCTTAAGGGAAACGTTTATCCCATGATTCAGATAATCACGTTTTAACAGCCTTACCAGGCCATCTTTCATATTAACGGCAGCCATTCCCACAATTCCAAAACACTCCACTGCCACAGAGCCAGCATAAATTGCAATAACATCCGTATTGATCAACACTTTGCCGTACTGTGTATTCAATTGTCCTTTCATACTGCGACCTCCATTTTTTGGTTCAATACCTTCCTGATTGAAGCTGCAAAAAAGCTTCGAAGCTGCTATTATTATACCCTGTTTTTGGCAAAAAAGAAACATATAATTCTCTTTTTTATAAAAAATTCATTTTAGTCTTGCAATATGCACTCCTTTCTGATAAAATACTTTTGTTGTGAGCCTGTATCATTTAGGCTTAGTAAATTGCAAGGAGGTGCAATTATGGCAAAATGTAGCGTTTGTGGAAAAGCTGCACATTTCGGAAAAAATGTCAGCCATTCTCATAGAAAAACCAACAGAATGTGGAAATCTAATATTAAATCTGTAAGATGCAAAGTAAATGGAGCCGCTAAGAAGATGTATGTTTGTACTTCTTGCTTAAAGAGCGGCAAAGTTGAAAGAGCTTAGTCCACCCAGAGCAGTTCATTGGCATGCCGATGACTGCTCTCTTTTTTATCTTATAAGATTAGGGTGTCAAAAGGTCCATTTTCATTGCAGAGCAAATTTTTCAAAATTGTATTATCACATCTTGAATCGATGCGGCGGATGGGTAAAATGTCGCCGAAGCGACCCGCGGCAGGCGGAGGGGCTGTCGCACTAATATATTCACTTGTTCAAAAGGTCTTGGCGCTCATGCGGCAAAGACAGAATGCATAAAATCACTCTGGGAAGCTGGCTTCCCAAGATAATCTTTGTGCATTTTGTTTGTATTGCTTTGCAACGTAAGCCTTTTGAACAAATTTATGTCTTGTAATTTATGTTAGTGCGACAGCCCATTCCTAATCCTTAGCGCATACTCTAACAGCAAAACAAGTTATATCCAAGAAGCAGCAATATAAAAATGATCAAAATTCCAAGTAACACACTGGGAAGCATAATCATAATCGCCATTCCAACCGCAATCCAAAAAAGTATAAACCCGATCAAACGTTTCATGCCAACACCAGAAAACAGAGCGTATATTACTACTAATATATGCTCTGTCTCTTTTTTCATTCAAGATATTTCGCTGCATGTTGCCAATGAATCGATTATCTTTCGGAGTCCATATTTAGCTTCTGCGCCAATTCTTTTGCAGCGGCGCCTTTTGCAGCCCCATCCGTCTCTGCCTGTTCCTTTTCGGCATTGCGGTTCGTAAATTTATTAACTAAATCTGGCACCATGTCCAGAATTTTAGTAATGCTGTCCTGATTTTTGACATTTACCAGCTTGGTAGAGCCGTTTTGGATCACCAGCACGGCGCTAGGAGCAATCCTTCCTCCCATGCCGCCGGCCGCATTATTTTTCTTGTCCTGGCTAAATGCGCCTGCGCCGACGCCAAAAGAGACTTCAATCAATGGAAGGATGATCGTGTCGCCAATGTGCACTGCCTCGCCGACCACTGTTTTCGTGGTGATAAAGTTGTCCATGCCTTTAAACAAAGACTGAACGGTCGTGTTAAAATTATTCTCCTGCATCATAGTACCTCCTATTATGTTCTGAAACGCATCATCAATTTATTTATATTTTTATCCCGGAGCAACCGCAACGCCGATAATAGAAAATGGCATGCCCGGATATGCCCCTTGATCTCTAATTGTCCTTTCAAGTAAAAAACATCCGTTTCAAAGTCTGGCTCGATGCCGACCCTGTATCTTGCCCAAAACGGAAGCGTGCTGAGCATTCCCAGTACCTGCCCTGTTTGGGAAGGGTCTGCCATGCCAAATGAAAGACTGCCATCTACTTTTCTTGGGAAAATATGGCGCGCCAGCCATTTCAGTTCCCGAAATATGTGAAGGACGGCGTTCTTATTAGTTTCTTCTGAAAGTTGTTTTTTTATGTCTTCAATTTGTTCTTTCACCGTGGAAGTCTTGTCATGCACGTCTGAAATCCTCTGGCGCAGATTGTCACGCATCGCCTCAAGCCTCTGCAAAATCTGCCTGACGCCGCATGTTTTCCTGCGGGCATGGCGCTTTTTCTTCTCTATTCGAATCTCGTTCTCCTGCTCTTGTTTCTGGCTCTTTTGCCGAACGATCTCTGCTTTTTCCTGACTTTGGGAAACAGAATGACTTTTTTGTTCTATCTTAACTTCTTCCTCATGCTTCTCATCTTTCTCAATTTTTCGTATTTTAGAATTCTTTGTTTTCATTTTTTGGCGTTTTGCCTTTTTTGCTTTCGGAGCTTTCTGTCTGCCAAGACGAACAGGTATTCCTGCAATCCGAAGGCGGAATGCCGTTTTCTTCTCTCCATACATGACCCGAAAATGAATAAAATGAAAAAGCCATGAAAAACGCGCTGCGACTGTCCAATCATCCATCGCTTTTAAATCAATGCGGTAGCGGACCGGAACCGCTAGCATAGACAGCAGCAACAGCAAAATGAAAGCCAGCAGGATGCCGATAATTTTAAAAATCAAAATCAGGACTCCCATATGGTTGCTCTCTTAGTATTCTCTGCATGTTTTTGCAAAAAATAATCCCTGACCGCCAGATTTCCGGTTTTCTGGTACACTTCTTTTACAATTTCCCCCGCTAATTCTATCGCATTATCATATCCTTTATCAATTCCTATGACCATCATGTTGTGTTTGGAATAATGCTTCTGCATCAGTTCCCAGGCAGGAATGATATCGAGAAGGTTCGCCGGATTACTGCTCAGCGCTATCACATAAATGTCCAATTGGCCCGCATGATGAAGAATCTTCCATTTCACTCTTTCCTTTTTCCTTTCAATGCTCTCTCCCGCATAAAAATCCTTGTACCAGATCATCTAATTCTCCATTCAAAGATAACTTTCCCTGCAAAGGGAAAAGGCGCCCGCTTCCCGTGAGCACCTTTTCTTCTTGTAACGCTTGCCTGCATTTACAGACAGCATGTTAAAAATATTTTCTGTTGCCCCAAAGATTACTTTTTTTCAAATCAAGATATTCATTATATGCTTTTTCCAGTATCTGTTTTTCATTTGCAAAACGCAGTAAATGATATGCTTCGTGAAATTTGTAATATCCCGAATCAACAAAATATTCTTCTCGTTGTGGTTTGCTGTAATAACTGTCTGCCATCATCAGATACCAATGGACATCCTTTTCCACCGTATCGTCTGGAACAGTAAAAGAATACTGGCTCTTACCAACATACTTAATAATCAAGGCGTCTACTCCGGTTTCCTCCCGCACCTCCCGTGCGGCCGTATCCCTGTATTCCTCGCCCGGCTCCACTGTTCCCTTAGGAAGTACCCAGCCCTCATATTTGTTCTTGTAATTCTTATACAAAAGCAAAATTTTTCCGCGAAATATTACCACACCACCACAACTCGTTGCTTCAATCATTGCAATACCTCCTGATGTGGTCTGTTGACTTTAGGAATAGTATACCCCTTTTTCTGATATCTTGCAAGATTTTTCTTTATCTGGAAAAATATGTAGCAACAATTCAGCCACCTAAAAAGCAGAGGCGATATATGCTCGCATCAATGAACTCCGAATCTTGGCGATGGACTGAACGCCGCTTTAGTCTCAGACAACAGCTGCATAGCGGCGGTTCGCCTGCTTTTGCATACGGCCTGGGACTTGTTTAAGGGGCAAAATACCTGTCAAGCAACTGCTTTGCTATGGGAACCGCCACGGCGCTCCCTGAGCCGCCATTTTCCACGATCACCGTCACCACGATGCTTTCTCTTCCTTCCATGGATGCATATCCAGTAAACCAGGCATGGCTCTCTCCTTTGTTATTACTGAATTCTGCCGAGCCTGTCTTTCCGGCTGCCTGGTAAGGCTGTCCGCTTAACTTAGACCCCGTGCCTTCGCTGACCACCTTTGTCATTAAATCCTGGAGCTTTGCGGCTTCTTTCTCTGAGATCAATGTCCCATAGACGGAAGGCTTGTATTTCTTTACGGCAATCCCCTTGTCATTCTCTGTATGTTCCATAATGTAAGGACGCATCAGCGTGCCTTTGTTTGCAATGGCAGACGTGATCAAAGCCATATGCATAGGCGTTACCAAGGTCTCGCCCTGCCCAATCGCCATCTGGGTAACCTGATCTGTATTGGAAGACGGTCCAAGTGAAAAACTGCTTTGATTGGATGGATAAGAAACCGGCAAGTCTGTATGAAACAGCATGTCGTTACACAATGACGCAAATTTTTTCTTATCAAGCGTCAGACCGATATTCGCAAAAGAGGTATTGCAAGATTTTGCAAAGGAAAGCTCCAGATCTTCCATCCCATGAACACTGTTGTTATAACAGTGTATTTCCGTATGTTCCATGGTGATGCTTCCCGTACATTGATAAGAATACTCCTGATCATTCGAATGTTCCCGCAAATATTCCAAAGTAGTCAGGATCTTAAACGTAGATCCTGGGGGATATAGCCCCTGCGTGACACGGTTCACCAAAATCGAATTCTCGCTGTCCGTATTGGAAATGATGTTTTCCCATTCTGCTGCGATCGTATTGGGATCAAAGTCCGGCTTAGATACCATGGCAAGGATCTTGCCTGTAGCAGGTTCTAAGGCCACCACGGCGCCCCGGTTTTCTCCCAATGCCTGATAAGCAATCTCCTGCAGGTCGTAATTCAAGGTAGTGACAATATTATCTCCAGGATTCTTGACATCCTGAATGCCGTGAAATACTTGTTCCAGGAAAAATGCATGAGAACGCAGCAAGCTGAAATTGCCAAAGGACTCCACTCCCGATTTGCCATTGCTGTCATATCCCACCGCATGGGCAAACATAGCGCCATAGGGATAATACCTGGTTTCACTTCCATCTTCTCCCACGATGGTTTGTGCGAGCACTTTCCCATCAAAAGAGCGGATCTCGCCCCGTACCACATGCTCCGAAAAGGTATTCTGTCTCGAATTGTAGGGACTGTTGATAAAATCCTCGCTCTTAAAAATTTGAAAATAGGCAAAATACCCCATCATCATCATAAAAGCGCCCACAAATAAGTAGGTAATAATTGCGAACTCCCGGTTCTTAGCCGCTTTAGTCGAAGTCCTGGACCTTCGTTCCGTGGATGTCTTCTTCATTAGATTTTATCCTTCCTTTCCGCCCTGCCGGCTTCTTCGTTTCCTGTTTTCGTTCTGTCAGTTTCTTCTTATTATTTCTTCCTGACATCTTCCCTTGCCCAGTACGTTCCCGCAAAAGATACAGTCCCTGAATAATCGCAAAAATAATCAAGGTGCTCAGCAAAGAGCTTCCCCCATAGCTTACCAGCGGCAGCGTCACTCCTGTGGAAGGGATGAACTTGATATCCCCGCCGATGGAGAGCAAAATTTGAAATCCATATATCGTTCCCAGTCCCAACGCCACCAGTTTATAGAAGAAATCTTTCATCTGCATAGCAATATTTAAAAACATCAGAAGACAACTGACACATACTAAAATCAGGCAAATTGCAAAAATTCCTCCCAATTCTTCTGCGATCGCCGAGAAAATAAAATCCTGCTTCACTTCCGGTATTTTATTGGGCATCCCCTGATTAAGACCCATGCCGAACCATCCGCCTGTGCCAATGGCAAACAAGGAGTTTGCCACCTGGTTTCCCTCATTGGCAAACACCGCCAAAGGATCCTGCCATGCCACGACCCGGACCCGGACATGATGAAACAGATGATACGCCGCCACCGAAGCCAAGGCGCCACACAAAAGCCCTCCTGCAAAATAGTACAATTTCCTAGTCGCCACATAGAGCATCACCATATAAGCAATGAAAAAGATCAATCCTGCCCCCAAATCCTTGGACAATACTAAAATTATTACATGAAGCCCGGCAACTACCGTCGCTTTTACCACCTGAACAAACTCAGTAGATTCATAAAGCATGGAGGCGACAAAAAACACAAAAATTATTTTTATAAATTCCGAAGGCTGGATCGTGATCCCGGCAATGGAAAAAGAAAGCTTCGCCCCATGGGAGACTGCGCCCAAGACGGCGACGACCCCAAGCATGGTGATCCCAGCCAGGGCATAGAGCCAGGTAAGGCTTCTAAGATACTGAAAACGGCTGATAAAGAAAGGAATCAGCATCGTAAGAGCCATAGAAATCACTGCAATCTGAAATTGCTTCATGGCATGATCATAAGATAGGCGCGTCAGCATCACAAAGCCGATACACATCAGCATACACATATTATTGACAATTAACCTGGACACCCGTTTATAAAAAATGCCGTAACAAAGCTGTACTGCTGAGAAAAATACCGCCTGCATCAGATAAAACTTTAAAATATCGAGATTTCTTTCCATGGACAAATACAGCACTGCATAAGCGTTTAGATGAAACAAGTACATATAAACGACCTGGCTTCGGAATTTCTCTGCCTGCTCCGCTTTATCCACGCTGCGCTTCAATGACGAAAAGCACTGATATGTATACAGTGCGAACAGGATAATCATAGTATATTTCGATAGTTCTGTAATCAGATGAATCATATGCTATTCGACTCCTCGTTTATAATGCCCATTGGTAAACTCTTTGAAATAATGTCCTCTGTCCAAGCTTCCTTGTTGGGCCTGCCGTAAATATTCGAAAACCTTAAGAACTTCCCGGCGCTCTTCTAACGTGAAAGACAGGCGGATGCTCGCCGGATGCAGCGCCTTGATCTGTTGCAAATGAGAAAACAGCGCCAGAGGGCTGATATTGTAGATGACATTGTAACAGTCCTCGCAGCGGTTTTTTACGGGAAACAGCTTTCCATAACGGTCCTTAAGATAAGAGATCTCCTTTTTCTTGTCACAGCCTGTCAAATTCTTTCGCAGGCACTGGGCGCTGATCATCAGCGGCTGATAACCATATAGAAGAATCTCTGCGTTCCTAGCGTCAAGCTCCTGCCATTCTTTGTGATTCAGTTCTATTGGCATAGTATAATGCTCCAATGACAAGTCTTTCCATCCAAGCACAGCCTGATTAGAATCGGCATATAAGCCATAATCTCCCTGAATGCAAGAGCTTTGCACGCCCATTTCCAGTAGAAAAGAAAGTTCTTCCAAATTTCGCACAAGATAACCGTCCGCCTTTGCTTCTTGCAGCTTCTGCCAATTCTGCTCAAACCATTTTGCCGTCTTCCAGCGAAAGACATAGGGAAGCGCAAGGTAACATTCTTTCCTTGCCTTTTGCGCCATGGCAGTGTATTTTTGCAGCTCTTTGGGCATGTTTTTTCGTTCCATGGCAAAAGCTTCCAGATAAATCCGCTCTGGCTCTGGCTGTTCTAATGATATCTCAAACTGCTCTGTCGTTTCTGTCAGCACCGACAAAAATGTCTTATCAGTTGTCTTCTCTTTTTGCGACAACGCCTTTTTCTTAGCTGATTCTGAAATAGCCGCTTTGCTTCTACGGTATTTCTCTAATATGGCGTTTTGAAGCTTCTCAATCGCCACTCTCCGAAGCTGATTTAACGCCTGCACAGGAAGGAAAATCCCTTGCTCCATTTGAACCTCCAGTTCCTGAAATGTAAAAGGCGTGCTTCCAGTTTTATGCATCTTATCTAAAACTGTTTCCAATGACAGCGGCTGTTTCTTCGCAGGCTGCGCAACATCTCCTGATGCTTGTACTTGGAATTCTTTATATTGTAACACAAGGCTTGCCGGATTTCCTGCAGAAAGCCTTAAATTTCCTTTTATTTTTTCTTTATTTTCTGTATCTAGATACTTGCTCCTCACATGTTCGTGCAGCGAATCGTTTTGTTTCTGATGAGAAGGCTTCACAAAAGTAACCATGTCCCTTCCATTTTGTTTTTGGTAGTAACCATTCGTAAAACCACAGCGGTTTCCAAGATCCAGTAATAATTGACGATCCTGTTCTGTAACTTTGCAAAAGCCTCCAGATTCGTATAGATCTAAATACTTGCGATAAACACTGGTAACGCCAGCCGCATATTCCGCCTGTTTCATCCTGCCTTCAATCTTAAAAGAATGGACGCCGCTCTCAATCAATTCTGGTATCAGGTCTATGGCGCACAGATCTTTGGGGCTTAAAGGATACTGTTCCTTGTGCTTTTTTCTAGTCTCTGCTTCCTTTCTGCTCGCAAACATTTCATAAGAAAGCCGGCAAGGCTGAGCACACCTGCCACGGTTACCGCTTCTGCCTCCGATGATGCTGCTTAACAAGCATTGACCAGAATAGCAATAACACAGCGCGCCGTGGACAAAGCTTTCGATTTCAGCTCCTGTGGTCTGAAAAATGTGAGAAATTTCTTCTAATGACAACTCTCTTGCAGTCACAATACGGCTACATCCTGCATTGAGCAGCAATTTAGCCCCATAAGCCCCGGTCACTGTCGTCTGGGTGCTGGCATGAATCGCAAGTCCTGGGAATTGCTCCCGAATAAGCCGCATCACGCCGATATCCTGCACGATCACTGCATCCAGCCCCGCTTGATACAGGGGAAGAAGATATTCATATAATGATGCAATTTCCAATTCCTTTAGAACAGTATTCACCGTAAGGTAAAGCTTTTTCTCCTTCAAGTGCAGTTCATCAATCGCATCAAGCAACTCTTCTGTTGTAAAATTATCCGCATAGGCCCTGGCGCCAAATCTCGTCCCCGCTGCATAGACTGCATCTGCCCCGGCATTTACTACTGCTTTTAGAGTTTCATAGCAGCCTGCCGGCGCCAAAAGCTCGGTTTTTCTGTTCAAACCGCTGTTCCTCCTGTTTTCTGATTAGAAAAGTGACCCAAAATTATTTATTCTGAGTCACCTTTTCGTTTTCATCGTTTTTCTCAGGTTCCTGTATAATAGGAGCCTGTCCCTTTACTTTGCCTAGCAATGCATCCTCCAAAGATGCTTCTAGCTTAGATTTGTTCATTAAAAGAGCTTTATTCTCCTTTTCAAGCTCAGCTGCTGCTTTTTCGCCGCTTTCTATCCGTATCTTAGCGGAAATCAGGTCATGCTGAAGCTCGTAGATCTCTTTTTCTTTCTCTCTAAGGGTTTTTTCCAGTTTTTCCGCCTGTTCTTTCGCCTTAAAGTAATCGTCTGCGATATTCAGCTCCAACAGGGTAAACTTCATATCTGCTGAAAAACGCCGGAACTGTTCCATTTCCTCAAATTCATTGATTTTATTATTGATGTAATTTGCAACTTTCTGCAAATACTCCTCACCTTCATAACCGCTTAGCGTATAAATTTTACCGCCAATCAATACGTCGGCGCTGGTTTTTATCGACATAGATAGGAATCCTCCCTGAAATCAAACGCTTTTTATAATATCTTTCTTATTTTAACACTGAGACATGGCTTTTGCAATTCCAAAATGCTGATATGCGAAATCTGTAACAATCCTGCCCTTTGGCGTCCGGTTTATAAAGCCGTTTTTTACAAGGTAGGGCTCGTAAACATCCTCAATTGTGCCAGAATCCTCTCCCAAAGACGCCGCCAGGGTATCAAGCCCCACAGGACCTCCCTGAAACTTTTCAATCATCGTCAACAAAATATTGCGGTCATTTTGATCCAGGCCAAATTTGTCCACCTCCAGCAAATCCAATGCAAACACGGCAACTTCCTGGGTAATCTTGCCATCGTATTTCACTTGGGCAAAATCTCGGACTCGTTTGAGCAGGCGGTTGGCAAGCCGCGGCGTCCCTCTGGAACGTCTGGCAAGTTCAAAAGCTCCCTTGACATCAATCTCAACCTCCAGCTTTGTTGCTGAGTGAAGAATAATCGTCTTAAGTTCCTCTGGATTATAAAATTCCAGATGATGCACCACGCCAAAGCGGTCCCGCAGCGGCGCAGACAGCAGTCCGGCACGAGTGGTTGCGCCTACCAGCGTAAAATGCGGCAAATCCAGCCGGATTGAACGCGCCGTCGCACCTTTCCCAATCATAATGTCTATGACGTAATCCTCCATGGCAGGGTAAAGCACCTCCTCTACCTGTCGGTTTAGGCGATGAATTTCATCGACGAACAGAAGATCGCCCTCCTGAAGTCCACTCAAAATCGCTGCCATCTCTCCAGGCTTGCCGATGGCTGGTCCAGAAGTCACTTTCATATGTACGCCCATTTCGTTGGCAATAATCCCGGCAAGAGTAGTTTTACCCAACCCTGGAGGTCCGTAAAAAAGCACATGATCCAAAGATTCTCCCCTTTGCTTTGCCGCTTCAATATAAACCTTCAAGGTCTTTTTTGCTTTCTCCTGTCCAATATATTCTTCCAGATGCTGGGGACGAAGGCTTGTCTCTATTTTCTGGTCTTCCTCCTGAATCTGGGTCGAAATCACGCGTTTTTCCATGGAAACCTATGTCCTTTCTGAGTATTGTAGTCCCCCCTGACCGATGAAATACCCTTCTCTTTACAATTTCTTAATCATTTCCAAGTAAGGAAGCTCTTTAAAACCGCACTTTTGATAGACTTCGACTGCGCGGCCATTTCCTGGCTCCACTTCCAGCTTCATCAATACGGCTTTTCCTTTATATTGTTCTTCAAGATACTGCAAAAACTGCGTGCCAATTCCGCCGTTGCGGTATTCGGGCTTTATGTAAAGATCTTCAATCCAAACGCAAAGGCCTCCAAATTCTGTAGAAAAGCTCTTGGCAAGCATGGCATATCCTGCGACGCTTCCATGGGCACGGAAGACAAACCCCTCCATATAGGAATTATCACCAACGCAAGCTTCGATATCACGTCTTAGCACCTCTCCTGGCACTTCATGTAAAATGGCAGGCGAATCATAAAAGTCCCTCATCATTTCATATACGTCTTGCGTATCTTTCTCTTCCATCTTCTTTATCGTAATCATATCTTCCTCCATTTTGTGCATCTTGTAATTTATGTTCGTGCGACAGCCCCTTTTCTCTCTTCCCTAAGCCCGTTATAAAAACGCCATCTGTTTTAGCGCTGACTTTAAAACCTCTTCCACAGTAATCCCTTCCGTAAACGCAACGGCGCTCACTGCTTTCAAAGCTTCTGTTGCGGAATATCCAAGCGCTGTCAATGCCTGCACTGCTTCGCCTTGTATTTCAGAGGCAGACGACTCTTGCCCATTCTCTTCTGCAGCGTGTGCCAGCTTAACTTCAAATGCCTCCTCAAGGTCTAGCTTGTCCTTCAGTTCCAAAATCAGACGTTGTGCCGTCTTCGTTCCAATTCCAGGGGCTTTCGCTATGGTTTTTGCATCATCTGAAAGTATGGCAAACCTTAAATCATCTGGCGTCATAACAGTCAATACGGCAAGCGCTCCTTTCGGTCCAATGCCATTAACGCCAAGCAACATCTTAAAGATCTTTAAGTCGTCCCTGTTGAGAAACCCATACAGCTTCATGGAATCCTCCTTCACATGAAAGTAAGTATAAATCTTTAAGGTCTGTCCTGTACCGCTGAATTTGTCGATCATGCTGGCGGGAATGTAAATATGATAGCCAATGTGGTTTACTTCAAGTACAATGGCATCATCTAAAATCTCAACCAGCTCACCTTTCATATATGAAAACATATTTTTCCTTCCTGACACTCTGCCTGCAATAAGGTTATTTCTTGCTGGTTATGCCATTTCACCATAAAAATAGAACCCTTTGCATTCCTTTAACCTAACTGCAACAATCTTGCCGATCAATTCATTCGTTCCAGGAAAATGCACTATAAAATTATTGCTTAACCTTCCTGTAACAAGCGCTTCCTCTTGTTGATTCACCTCTTCCACTAGAACCTCTTCCACTCTTCCAGTCAGAGCTTGCGCCCGCTTTGCGGCTCCTTGCTGCACTTCCTTTAGCAAACGGTCAAAGCGGTCTTTTACAACTTCCTCGGGGACCTGCTGTTTAAGCTCTGCCGCCGGAGTTCCAGTACGCTTAGAATAGATAAAGGTAAATGCGCTGTCATACCCCACCTGTTTTACCACATCCATGGTTTCGTCAAAATCTTCCTCTGTCTCTCCCGGAAATCCGACAATAATATCGGTAGTTAATGCGATATTTGGAACTGCCTGGCGAATGTTCTTCACAAGGGCAAGATATTGTTCTTTATCATAACGGCGGTTCATCTCCTTTAAGATGCGGCTGCTTCCAGACTGCAGCGGCAAATGAAGATGCCTGCATATTTTATCGCAACGCGCCATGACGTCAATCAATTCATCTGAGAGGTCTTTGGGATGTGAAGTCATAAAGCGAATCCTTTGAATCCCTTCGATCTGCGTGATCCGCTCGAGCAATTCGGCAAAAGACACTGGCGTTTCTAAATTCTTGCCATAGGAATTTACATTCTGTCCCAGCAACATTACTTCAACTACGCCGTCAGCCGCCAACGCTTCCACTTCTCTTACAATGTCCTCCGGCTTTCTGCTGCGCTCCCGCCCTCTTACATAAGGCACGATACAGTAACTGCAGAAATTATTGCACCCGAACATAATATTGACCCCGGATTTAAATCGATATTTGCGCTCAATCGGCAAATCTTCTACAATCTGGTCGGTACTTTCCCAGATATCCGTCACCATTCGATCTTGTGCAAAGGACAAGGCGATAAGCTCGGCAAATTTATAAATATTATGCGTCCCAAATATCAAGTCCACAAAACGATAACTCTTTTTGAGTTTTTCAATTACCTCTGGTTCCTGCATCATGCAGCCACAGAGTGCAATTTTCATATGCGGATGCTGTTTCTTATACGTATTTAAATATCCCAGCCTGCCCCAAACTTTATTGTTGGCATTTTCCCTCACAGTGCAGGTATTATAAATCACAAAATCCGCTTCCTCGCTGTCTGCCGCCTGATATCCGATTTGTTCGAGAATCCCCGTAAGCTTTTCGGAATCTCTGGCATTCATCTGACAGCCAAACGTCTGAGTAAAAAAGCATGGGCGCCGTCCCAGCTTTCTTTCAAGAGCCTCCACATGCTCACGGCATTTCGCCATAAAATAATATTGTCTTTCTGGCTCCTCGACAGGCGGTTCTTGATTGATGTCTATCTGTTTTAAATCAATTTCATGATACATCTCTGATAACTTTTCCTTTCTGTCTTATCACATGTAGGTAATTGCAAAACTACCAAATGAACAAAACCATGGTTCTTTGAGTCTTTCTTCCATATCTTTTTCCAGAACCAACTCTATCAAATTTTTCAACTTTTCTTTGCTCATGTCCTATCACCAATCCTATACCCTCTGGGGCATCCCATTATGGTCATGTGGCCGTATCATAAGGCATACTCTAACTGACATTCATCTGGCTCCGACTCAGCAAGCTCCTTATGATATTCTTCTGCCTCCACACAACCCAGAGCATGGTAAAATGCCTGGGTTTCCTGTGCAGGATGCGCCGAGATATAAAGCTTCTGCGCCCCGAGGCTTCTTGCTCCCTTGACAGCACAGCTAAACAGCCCCCGCCCTAGCCCCCAGCCCCTGCTCTCACAGGAGACATGAATACAGGACAATTGAACATACTGACTCTTGCTTCCGAAATGATGATTCTCCACAGAGGCAAATCCGACGAGCCGTTCTTTTACAAATGCGCCGAACACGAATCCCCCAGTATCTACTGTGTTTTTGAGGCATTTCACCAAAAATTCATACTGTGCGTCGCTCCACTCTTCCACATAGAATTTATCTTCCAAGACCCAGCTCCTTTCTTCTTTGATCCAGCACTTTGTAACCACCTGATGACGGTCAAAGCTTCGGAATAACGCTTTCGTAATCTGGGTTCTTGATAGTATTTGATATGAAACGTACATATTACGGCCTCACCTGTCCATTTCCATAAACGATATACTTTGTGCTTGTCAATTCTTTTAAGCCCATAGGACCTCTGGCATGGAGTTTTTGGGTACTGATCCCGATTTCTGCTCCAAACCCAAATTCAAAGCCATCCGTAAAGCGTGTAGATGCATTTACATATACGGCGGCAGCATCAACCTCGTCTAAGAACTTCTGGGAGTTATGGTAATCATTGGTGATGATCGCCTCAGAATGACCAGTATTGTAACGGTTGATATGCGAGATTGCCTCCTCGATACCAGGCACCGTCTTCACAGATAATATATAATCCAGGTATTCCGTCCCCCAGTCCTCTTCTGTCGCAGGCAAAATATCTGCGCACGCACTTCTGCTGGCTTCGTCCCCTCTGAGTTCGACATTTTTTTCTTTTAATCTCTGCGCCAATGCTGGAAGAAGCGCATCCTTTATGTTCTGATGCACCACCAAGGATTCACAGGCATTGCACACGCCAATCCGTTGGGTTTTTGCATTAACGATAATATCCATCGCCATCGAAAGATCTGCACTCTGGTCCACATAGATATGACAATTCCCAGTTCCTGTCTCAATCACCGGAACCGTGGCATGTTCCACCACGGTACGGATCAGCCCTGCTCCGCCCCTGGGAATCAGAACATCCACATACTGATTGAGGCGCATAAACGTTTCTGCCGTCTCATGACTGGTATCTGTGATAAGCTGGATCGCATCTGCTGGAAGAGAACATTTTGCCAATGCATCCCGCAATACCGTCGTTATCGCACTATTAGAATGAATGGCATCTTTTCCGCCTCTTAGAATTACTACATTCCCAGCTTTAAAACAAAGACCGAAAGCATCTGCGGTCACGTTGGGACGGGACTCATAGATAATTCCAATCACGCCCAGGGGAACTCTTTTCTGACCGATCATCAATCCGTTTGGGCGCTGCTTCATAGACAATACCTCTCCTACCGGATCTTCCAAATCCGCAATCTGCCTCAGTCCTTCTGCCATCTGGGCAATCCTTGCCTCCGTCAGCTGCAGACGATCCACCAGAGCAGCAGCCATCTGATTTTTCCGTGCTTGTTCCACATCCAGTTTATTTTCTGCCAGCAACATTTCTATTTGGCTTATCAACGCATCTGCCGACGCCCGTAATACTTCATTCTTCTCGTTGGTTGACAGCGTACGAAGAACCTCCTTTGCTCTTCTCGCCTTTTTTCCGATTTCTTCTAATGTAAGATTTTTCATTTGACCCTCCAAATCTATATACTATCGCAGGATCTCCCCCCAAGTTTATGATTCTAGTATAACAATTCTTTTTTACTTTGTCATTCCTTATCATGATAATATAAAATTTCAGATACTGCAACTTTTTCTAATTTTGCCACGTCTAACGTTTGAATGGTAAAATAATCAGGCTGTGGCACTAACACATGGAACAAATCTATGCCTTGTAATTTATGTTAGTGCCACAAGCCCTAAAGGCAAAAGAATAGGGATTTGCGAAACTCATTAATTTTATGAACTTCATATACAATTCAAAAACTATGAAAAAATTTTAATGAAATTATAGTAATTGTATATGAAATTTTGATAATTTTTTAGTTTCACAATTTCCTAGGCAAAAGAAAAATGAAAGGAGCAAGTAATGTAATGAATATACCAACGATGCAGTCATTCGTAGAACAGGAGCTGCTTGCCAACTACGCTTCCATGTACCGTTTTGCCTACAGCTATGTAAAAAATGAAGCAGACGCCATGGATATCGTGCAAGAGAGCGCTTACCTTGCCATAAAAAACGCTTCCGCCATTCAGGACAAGCGCTATGTCAAATCATGGCTGTTCCGCATTGTAATCAATACCTCGATCTCCCTCCTACGCAAACAGAGACATGAGATATTTGAAGAACATGCATCAGAACAGGGAGCAGAAGACACGTATGCCGACTTTGATACCATGGAAGCTTTAGATATTTTGAACAAAAGAGAACGAACCGTAATCATTCTTCGCTTTTTTGAGGAATGGAAGCTTCAAGATATTGCCAATGCCCTGGATGAGAATCTAAATACCGTAAAAAGCATCTTATACCGCAGTCTCAAGAAACTCAAAACCGAATTAATGAAAGGGGAAGTTTGCCATGAAACATAACTTTACAGAAGCCAAAAAAAATTACCAAAAGATTCCTGTGCCACCAGAATTAGAATCAATGTTAAAGCAATCTATTGCACAGGCCAAAGCTGATATGGAACAGGAAAATCATACACCGGGAACGCATCAAAAAAAGGCGTCCACTAATCCTCGTTTCCGTCGTTATGCGCTGCGCGGGACCGGCACAGCCGCAGCCGCTGTCTTTGCCATTGCCTTACTGGCAAATTCCAGCGCTTCGATCTCACACGCCATGAAAGACATCCCGATCATAGGCGTGATAGCGCAGGTGGTTACTTTCCGGGAATATCAACACAAGGAAAACAACATGGAGGCGGATTTAAAAATTCCTGAAATTCAGGTCAAAGATAAGGACGGCATCATTTTAGAGGATTCCTCCAAAGAGCTTAACGACGCCATTCAATCCTATACCGATGAGATCATTGCAGCCTATGAGGCGGACGTCAAAGCTGCCGGAAGCGAAGGCCTCGAAAATATATCATTGGATTATGATGTCGTTACAGATAATCCGTCATTGTTTTCACTACGTTTTGAACAATGTATTACCATGGCTGGCGCAAGCCAGAGTCAGAAAATCTACCATATTGACAAAAACACTGGCAAAATGATTTCCTTAAAAGACCTATTTAAAGAAAATGCAGATTATCAGACAGTCATTTCCGACAATATCAAAACGCAGATGAAGCAGCAGATGACAGAGGATGAAAATAAAATTTACTGGCTTAACAGCGATACGCCAGAATGGGATTTCACCGCAATTCCCAGTGATGTCAATTTCTATGTCAATCAATCTGGGAAATTAAACATTGTATTTGACGAATACCAGGTCGCCCCCGGCTTTATGGGAATTGTCACTTTTGAAATTCCAACGGAAATTCTCAAACCCATCGTAAAAGAAGGGTATTTAGACTAGTGTCTTGTCTCGTTGACATTTAGTGAAATTGCGCAGGATATTTGTTCATCTGCAAGGCGGATTTTCGACGGCGTAGCGGTGGCTACGGCTAGAAAATCTAACACGGCAGATGGGCAAATAGACAAGTGAGTTTAGCTAATTATCAATGAGACAAGACACTAGCCCCTAGGAAAATAAAATCTTTGCTCTGTAACTATCATGTCCATAAAAATATCCTCCTTGCCGCAGGGCGCCTTAGGAATGATCTGCACCTCATAACAGATTCCAATTTTACGGCATTGAGGATATTTAACAAAATAGCGGTCATAATAGCCCTTTCCATATCCCATGCGCCCCCCTTGCTCATCAAAAACAAGTCCTGGAACCAGCACCAGTGGATCCGCTTTTTCAATCCGCTTCGTTCCCGTTGGTTCCATGACGCCAAAGGTTCCCTTTTTAAATTCTGTCAGCGCATCAATCTGGTAAAAATCCATATCATCACCGCAAACTCTCGGAAACGCCGCCCTTTTTCCCAATGACAATGCCTGCTCTGCCAAAGAAAGAAGATCCGCTTCACTTCCCAAAGGATAGTAAAAATATACTGTTTCCGCATTCAAAAAACATCGGTGGCTCCCAAGCGTCTCGCAGATTTTCCCAGACAGTGAAGAAATTTCTGCCTGACTAAGTGCATCACGCTTGTGTTTTGCCTCTGTTCGAAACAGGCTTTTGAGCTCCGCCATGGTAAGCCTCTGACATTCTGATCCTCCCCTGCCCCAGTTGATATTCCCGTTTTGCTTATGAGAGATCTTCTGCTTTCTTTCCATATTTTTCTCCCAAATTTTCCGTAGTGCCATCTAGATTTACCACGTCTATATTATCAAGCTGCGCACGCAGGTTCCGCCGTATCGTTGCAACATATTCTTTTCGCAGCAAATCCTGTTCCCTTTTTTCCTCCTCAGTAAGTCCTTCTGCCTTTGCCCTTCTGGCAAGCTCATTGATTCTGTCGATTTTAGTCTGATCCATTTTTACCTCCAAATTGCTTAATTTTGTTATTCGGTCAATCCATGCTCTCTTCAATAAAGTCCGCCACATAGAAATCTTCATCAAAATGCTGGCGGAATAAGGTGCCTACAAACTTCCCCTGGAAAATTTCATGCAAAATCCCCACATCTTTCCCATTGGCAATTACCATGTCTGCTCCTGACAATGTGGCGATGCGTGCCGCAGTCAGTTTCGTCTCCATGCCCCCTGTGCCTACGTCGCTCCCGGTACTGTCCTTAGCCATGGAAAGCACCGCCTCGTCCAATTCTTCCACCACGTCAATAAGCTTTGCCTTGGGATTTTCTCTGGGATCATCCGTAAACAACCCGTCAATATCCGAAAGAAGAATTAACAGATCCGCCCCCGTAAGCGCTGCCACAATCGCAGATAAGCTGTCATTGTCTCCAATCCGCATCTCATAAGTAGACACCGTGTCATTTTCATTGACAATCGGAATCACTCCCAGACGAAACAATTCCTCAAAGGTATTCTGCGCATTTTTCCGAGAAACATTATCCAACATGGTTCCCTTGGTCATTAAAACCTGCCCTACTGTCTGATGGTACTCGGCAAACATCTTCTGATATGTCATCATTAGCCTTGCCTGCCCTACCGCCGCACAAGCCTGTTTGGTAGAAATATTCTTGGGACGTTCCTGAAATCCCATCACCTGCCGCCCCACCGCAATAGCGCCGGAGCTTACCAGGCACACATCTATTCCCTGGTTGCGGATGTCACAGAGTTCCCGCACCAGCTTCTCCAATTTTGTAAAATTCAGCTTTCCCGTAGCCTCATGCTGTAAAGACGACGACCCGATTTTTACTACGACTCTTTTTTTATCTGCAAAGTATTCTTTTCTGTCCATGATAGATGAATTTCTCCTTCCTACTGGTGTACTGACATGTTGGTATTTAACAAAATTACGCAGGATATTTGTCTTTCTGCAAGGCAGATTTTCGACGGCGTAGCGGTGGCTACGGCTAGAAAATCTAGCGCAGCAGATGGGCAAATAGGCAAGTAAGTTTGTCTATTTATCAGCATGTCAGCACACTAGGGAGAAATGCAAACATATAGTTTTGAGGAAGAACAGGAGGATTGAATTTTGAAGAGTGCAGCAGGCAATTGGAAACGTTTGTGGAAGAAGAAAAAAGCAGTGCTGCTTTTTGGGTTGGCAGCAGGGGCGGGATTGATTTCTTTTGGGATCTATTCCGTGAAAGGTACGCCTGCAAAGGGAAGCCAAAGGCAGGAGATCACCTTTCAGGAAACGCAGGCAAAGATAGGAAGCATTTCCAATACGATCGTGGGAACAGGGAATTTAGAGCTGGCAGAAGGCGAGACCGTGGGCATTCCTTCTGGGCTTGTCGTGGAGGAAGTCAAGGTGGAGGCAGGAGACCAAGTTTCGAAAGGTGACGTTCTCGCCGTACTGGATCAGTCTTCCGTGCTTTGCGCCATGGAAAATGTTCAAAAAGAGATCGAGGACTTGGATGAAATGATTGACGAGAGTAGCGGCGAGGAGGAGGTGCAGTCAGTAAAATCAAAGGTAGAAGGCAGGATCAAGAAAATATATGTTCAGCAAGGAGAGGAGATTTCTGAATGCATGGTGGAACAAGGCGCGCTGATGCTGATATCCCTCGACGGATATCTGGCAATTGACATTTCCACAGATACAGAGCTTGCAAAGGGGGACGCTGTTAATGTGATTCGTTCAGATGGAACTAGCAAGGAGGGGACCGTGGAAACTGTCTCAGATGGAACAGTTACAGTGCTTTGCTCAGACAGCGGCATTGGAATGGGGGAAGAAGTGACTGCTGCAGACACCCAGGGCAATGTTTTGGGAACTGGGAGCACTTACATACATAGGCAGCTTGCGGTCACACAAGCAACAGGCGTTGTGGAAGATATCTGCGTATCGGAGGATGAGAAAATATACAGTGGAACCACGCTTTTTACTGTAGAAGAGGAACAGAGCCTGGAATATCAGGAACAAATCGCAGAGCGGCAGGAATTAACAGAAACGCTTCAGAAATTGCTTGTATTATCTAAGAGCGGGACTATTACGGCACAAACGGATGGGATTGTTCAATCGGTAAATATCTCTGCTGAAAACAGTCAAAGCGCAAGTCAGTCTGGAAATCTGCAGATATCGAAGAATTCTGTTTCAGTGGTGGCAAGTGCGCCCGAGCTTTCCGAGGAACGGGCGGAGAAAGCTTTGGCATTCGAACTTGCATCTTCTGGCGCTTCTGACAAAAATATGCTTGTGCTCGAAATCCCTGAGACAGGGAAAAAGCCTCAAAAGCAGATTGAGACAGAAGATGGGAGCTATCAAGGGACGATTTCCTGGAAGCCAGAAGACGAAGCATTTGCACCAGAGACTTCTTATCAGGCAAAGATTAGCCTTTTGGCAGGCGAGGGATATTGTTTTACCGAGGACAGCGTCAGACAGATCCAGTCTGGCGTCCTTGCAGGCGTAACGGTGTCGGAGGATGGAAAACTGCTCGATTTCCAGATCACCTATCCTGCTACTGGCGCAGAAGATGAAAAAGAGGAACATAATCCTGAGGAAGACACAAAAAAAGAGCAAAATCCCCAGGATGACAGGGATGCAGAGGAAGAGTTAGATCGTCAGGAAGAAACAGAAAATAGAGCAGATGACAAAATATCGCAGCAGCAGCCTGCAAATGGAGCTGAAAATAAAACGGAAACTGATGAAAGAGCGGCATCAGGCATCTTCAATGATGCAGGAGCAGGGAATGGATCGAATCTGACTGCGGATGCTTCCAAAGCCATACAAAGCAGAACGGTAGCTACCGTTGACTCCGGCAGTGCAGCAGGAAGTTCCGGGTCAGGCGAAAGTGAGGAGCAAGAGGCGTCTGGCAGCAGCGAAGTAGCGGCTTTTACGCTGGCAGCATCAGACACCATGGTTTTAGCCGTAAATGTTGACGAATTGGATATTAACTCTGTAGACTTAGGGCAGGAGGCAAAAATCACACTGGACGCCATAGAGGGGGAAGAGTTTTCAGGCACGGTGACTAAGATTGGAAGTTCTGCAAGCAGTTCCGCAGGCGTGGCAAAATATACGGTCAAAATTACGATTCCGAAAGATCAGAGGATGAGAGAGGGCATGAATGCTTCCGCGGTCGTGACCATTGAAAATAAGGAAAACGTAGTGACAATTCCAGTAAACGCCCTTCAGGAACGTGGGAATCGTGTCTTTGTGTATACGGAATCTGATGGTGAAGGAAAGCTTTCAGGAGAACGGGAAGTGACTACCGGGTTATCTGACGGTGATACCGTGGAAATCACGGAAGGCTTGTCCGAGGGAGACAAGATATATTATCAGAAGACTGGCAACTTATCCCAGCAGGGATTTGGAGGCATGGGCGCAGGTTTCAGAGACGGCATGGGCGAGATGCCAGGAGGAGGTCCCGGAGGCGCCATGGGAGAAATGCCAGATGGCGATTTCAAACAAGGGAATCCCAACAGAGGCGCTTTTGACAGGAACGAATAGGAGATGGAATATGATTCAATTACAGCAAGTTTCAAAAATTTATGAGATGGGAACGGACAGGGTCTATGCCTTGGACCATGCCGACATGGAAATTAAAGAAGGGGAATTTGTCAGCATTGTAGGACCTTCTGGAAGCGGCAAATCTACGATGATGAATATTATCGGCTGTCTTGACACGGCGGACGAGGGAGCCTATATTTTGGATGGAATCTCTGTTGAGCGCTATTCTGAAAAAGAGCTTGCAAAGATTCGCAATCAAAAGATCGGATTTATTTTTCAGAATTTCAATCTGTTGCCCCGGCTTACGGCAGAGGAAAACGTGGAGCTTCCGCTGATTTATCAAAAGTTGTCTGGAAAGGAACGAAAGCGCAGAGTGCGCAGGGCACTGGAACAAGTAGAGCTTGCTCACCGCATGGGGCATCGCCCGGCAGAACTTTCCGGCGGACAGCAGCAGAGAGTGGCTATTGCGCGCGCTTTGGTGACGGAGCCGTCATTGTTTCTTGCGGATGAACCTACGGGTAGTGTAAAGTAAGTACAACACTACCCGAAAATAATTCCCGTGACGTTCCCGGCGTTGTCAACCTTTATTTCCTCAATGACGGACCGCCAAAGGGTGCGCTTTTCTTCACGGGTCAAAGTTTCATATATCGCTTTGAAATCAGCTGTCAAATATTTTCTGACGGCGGCGAAGTCTGGCGGGGCTTCCTGCGCCGGGTCCGGCAGCTGTCTCAGTGCTGCGGTGTATATCTCATAGTCCTTTTTGTATTCCTCAATGTCTATTAACTCATTTACATATAATTCTTTCAGCTTTGAAAGTTTGCGCTTCAAGGCTGCTTTGTCGGTGGATGTGATAGCACGTTTCCGGGCTGCGGCTTGCACTTCCCATTCAAGCTGGCAGCGGTCAATTTCTTCTTCCAGATGGGAGAACAGCCACGCTTCAATCACGTCTTCCCGGACGGAATGATTGTGCGGGCAGCGTCCACGCTGGAAGTGCTGGTTGCACCGATAATAAATATAGCCCCGTGTATAGTACCCAACTAATTTATGCCCGCACTCACTGCAAGAAAGAACGGAAGTGAAAATATATACCTTGCCGGAGGGGGAAGAACGGGCGTTTTTGCTGGTCAATTTCTGAACATGGTCAAATTGTTCATGGCTGATGATTGCAGGGCAGAAGTTTTCATTGACCCTGCCGCCCCGGTCATAGACCCCGGTATATAGCTTTTCATGAAGCATACGCCGGAAAGTAGCGTCACACCAATTCACGCCGTATCTTTCCCGGATATATTTTATGGTCCCACGCTGGGAAACGGTGGCTTCATAACGGTTGAAAGCGTCCCGCACAATGTCCGCTTCATCCGGCAGGATTTCCAGCCGCTTTTCCTCATTCACCCGGAAGCCGAAAGGACAGTTGCCGGAAACAACAGTGCCGTGGGCAATCTTGCTGTCAAAAACAACATCTATTCTTTCCCCGTCAATGTCCGCTTCATTCTGGGCTATGGACAGCTTCACATTGATATATAAACGCCCGTTTGCGGTTGTCGTGTCGTATTCTTCATCAGTGGTCAACCATTCGCAGTTGTGGGCTTGCAGGATTTCCATAATTTTGTAATAATCAGCTACGGAACGAAACCACCTATCAAGGCGGCAGAAAAGCAAAATGTCAACTTCATTCCGCTTCACGGCTTCAATCATGCGCTGAAATTCCGTGCGCTTGTGTAGGTGCTTCCGGGCAGTCTTTGCAGCGTCAATGTATATGCCGGAGATAAGCCAGCCACGTTCACGGGCGAACTTTTCCAGCCGTTCTTGCTGGGCTTCAAGGGAAAGACCGTGCATTTTTTGTTCTTCCCCGGAAACACGAATATATAAAGCGACACGCACAAGGCTTGTCGCTGCTTCTTTTTTTCTCATATAATCACCTTGATTGCCTTTAATTTCCCGCCCGCAAGTGATATTATAATTATGCGGATGGTATGTTGTATCTGGTATAATATATTATTTGCACCGCCCCGGTAGTGTTCCCAGCACTGCCGGGGCATTTTATTTACTGCAAACTTGCATGAATAAACAAATTGTCAACATAGTCTTCAAGCTGGTTTTCAAAAATCTTTTCATTATACAGATTTTCGATAGTTTCTTTGTTTAAGTCGAAAGAAACAACTTTTACTTCATCACCGCTGCTCATATCAGCAACAGCCCAGTATTGCAATTCATTACAAGTATTAAAGCCGTGATTTTTGATTAAGTCACCAACATTATAATAATTCTGCTGAACAGTCATATTATTTGTCAAATTTGATGTAATTTTCGCTTTCACAACAACAATGCCGTCATTATATATAACACTCAATAATTCACCATATTGCAGTTGCAAGTCACCAGTGTCAATTTCTCCGAAAGAAATATCAGAAGCGGAAAAATCAAACATAGAAACGCTTTCTGCCGTATCATCCGGCACATTGTCTGCCGGGGCTTCTGTTTCTTCTGGTGCGTTGCTTTCTTCCGGGCTGGAAGCGTCCGCAGCGGAAGCAGGATAAATCCGGCTTTCACCGTCAAAGACTTCTGAAACGCTGCTGCCGTCAAGGGTCATGGATAATGTTTTTGAACCATATTTGACAGAATAAGGGGCGTTTGCATAAGGGGTCACGGTCACTTCTTTGTCAACGCCGCAGTCATTCACCAGCACAAGAAAGATTTCGTCTGCTTCTTCTGGGGAAACATTGCAGCCGCCACGGATGGAAGCAACGGAATTTTCATAAAAACTGTATTTTTCCGACAATTCCGCAGATTTTGGGGTATTGGTATCAACCAAAACCCCGCAGGAACAAAGAGAGAAACACAGCAGCAGAGCAGCTATAAAACATAATTTTTTCATGGTCATTTCCTCCAGATTATTCAATTTTCATTCACGGCTTTGCCATTAGCTGCCGTGTCGTTTGTGGTACTCAAAGCAGTAGAACCCTTTTTCGATACAGAATTTAAGACTATTTTTTTATATTCTTCTTCCAATTCCTCAACCGTCTTTTCTTTTTCAACGGCAGCAGGAGCGGAAGCGGCAAGACCTTTTCTGAAATGGTCAACCAGCATTTCCCGTGTGTCCGGGTCTAAGTCAAAATAAGTCTTTACAATCTGCAATTCAAGGTCCGTTGCGCCACGCTGCTTCACAAATTCATCAAGGCTGAATGTGTCCGGCTCAACAAACATAGGTTCATTGCCATTCAAAAGCCAGTCTTCATTTACAGAAAATTCCTTGCAGATTAGCTTTATCAATGACAATTTCTGGTCTGGGCGGGCAAGGGCGTTTAATTCTATATTCTTTATTACAGAACGGCTAACGCCAAGCCTATCCCCAAAGTCGGTCTGGGATAAGCGAAGATGATTTTTTCGCAATTCCCGTATTCTTTCATAGACTTCCATTATGTATTCACCCCGCTTTCTTTTGGTTTGCACTTTTACTATACAACTTGAAAATGGTTTAGTCAAGACAAAATGAAATGAAAAATTCAAAAAAAGGATTGACAAGGACATTTTTCAGTTATATAATGGACCTACAAGGACAAAATGAAATTGAAAAATGGACTTGTAAAGACAACCGGGGCTGCCAACACCCAAAAATACGCACTGCGACAAGAGCGGCAGCGGACACGCCAGCTAGAAAGCGTGTGGACGGTCAACAAGTTTTTCAGGCAGTCGGCTTTTTAAGGTGAAAAGCGGAAGCGGCAGTGCAGAAAGGAAAGTAAACGAAATGACAGGATTTTCTTCTACAGCAAGAATGAAAGACATTGTTGAATATAAAAAGAGCGTCACAACGGACGAACCGAACGCATACGCAGAAGTTGTGCTGAAATTCGAGGGGGTATCAGAAGAAAGGACGGACGAACTGCGGCAGATATTCAACAGATTTTATGCGAAAGTAGAAGCGATTGTGTGTGAAGAAACCAGCCCGCTTGAATAGGCGGGCTGGGAAGAAATTACTTCACAATATCTTTTATGAGTTGTTCAAAGTCACGGGAATTGAAAATGTCATAAATTGCAGACACTAAAATTTTTTCAATTTCTTCCGCTGGAACGGAAGACCCATGCTTTTTAACAGCGTCATTCACAGCCTTTTTGATGAAGTCTTTGTGAAGTGACATACAAGACACCCCCCTTTGCAATGGATTTGCAGCCCGGCAGCTGCACTTCCATTGTAGCAGGGGAAGCAGGAAAAAGGAAGACAGGAGGGAAGCAGGATGGCAGATATACTGAAAAATGACAGGAAGCAGGAAGTTAATGAGTTCATGCGGCTTCTGGATGAAATGAATCTGGATGAAGTGGAACAGAAAGTGCTTCTTGGATTTATGCAGGGAATGAAACTGGCAAAGGACACAGAAAGAAAGACTGCCGCTGCCCAGCCCGTATAAAGGGAGGTGGCGGCGGTGGAAGTTAAAGGGACATTCAATGCCCAGAGGTTTTTTGAAACGCTGGCACTTATTCTTTCAGAGAGGGAAAACGCAAAAATCACGGTAAAAGTGACGCAGCGGGAGAAGAAAGAGGAAGCCCCGGCAGCAGGACAGCAGCCAGCGGCAGGATAGGAGGTGGAACGCATGAAGAAAGGCACACGGGCAGCAATATTTCTGGGGACACTTCTTCTTTGCGCCGCAGCATTTGCGGCGGGAAGCTATGCAAAAGAAAAACTGATAGAAGAAGCGGTGCAGGAAATGCAGAAGCAGCAGGAAGCCCGGCAGCAGGAGCGGGACCGGCAGTGCGGCTATATCCTCATACATACAACGGATGGGGAGGAATGGGGCTTTTACGGGGATATGGAAATCATATCTGACGGCACGGACGGCACAGACATTGACATTGATATGACGGGCTGGGTTGTAGGGTCAACACATTCTTGCTATAACCCGGAATTGGAAGAAAAAGGGAGGTGAAAGAACTGGAAACGGCAGCGGAGGGAGAGCCGCAAAAGGGCAATCGAAAACCCTTTACAACTGCGAATTGCAAAGGGTTTTCAGCCGATTTGTTATAAACTTTTGAACAAGTCCATTATACCATATCGGCGGCTATAATGCAAGCATAATTTATACTTCCGTAAGCAAGGGGAAAACCCTTGAAAACAGCGGTTTTCAGACCGCAAAAGCGGGCTTGTATGGGGTATTAACATTCCTACGATAAGTTATATATAGTTATACTTCCGTAAGAATGATTATAGTATATACTTCCGTAAGATATGGATATATGGATGGATAGATGGAGGGGGCGAACCCCCGGCACTTCCTGCGGATGTACCCCAAAAGCCGTATGGCATGGAATGAGGACGGAAAAGGAAGTGCAGTATGTTTATCAGAGAGAAGAAGACAGACTGCGCCGAATATAGGGAAGTTGATATTATCCCCAGAACAGAAAAGGCAGAGGAAGCAGCCAGAGGGAAAAGGGGGAAGCGGAGGAAAGCAAAGAAGCCGAAGCAGAACGCCTTGAATGATAAGAACGCCAAACGGTATCTTGTGCAGTTAGGGAATGGCAACTTTCATGTTGGGGATTTGCACACTTCATGCACATATAGTGTGGATAACTTGCCCGGCACAGTCGAGGAAGCAGAAAAGATTGTGGGTAACTATTTACGCCGGATAGCATACAGACGGCAGAAGCTGGGTCTTGAACCCTTGAAATACATATTAGTGACGGAATACAAGTTTTCAAAGGACGGGCAGCAGCTGAAAAGGATACATCACCACATAATCATGAATGGCGGCATGGACCGTGACGAAGTGGAAATGATGTGGACGGCGCAGCGGGTGAACTGGAAGAAAGCGGACAGCCCGGACAAAGCGGAAGCGGCAGCATATAGGGACAGCGTGGAGAAGATGGGCTGGGTCAATGCGGACCGTCTGCAAATGAATGAAAACGGGATAGAGGGACTTTGTAAGTATATCATAAAAGACCCGCAGGGAAAGAAACGGTATTCTTCCAGCCGCAACCTTGAACGCCCGGAAACAAAGCGGGAGGACAGCAAGCCGCAGGAAGCGGCAGACAAGAGCCTATGGAAAGCCAGCCGCAATCTGGAAGAACCAACGGAGAAATGCAACGATTTCAAGTATAGCAAAGCAAAGGTTGAACAGCTGGCGAAGTCTGCGGACGGGGGATTGTCGGAGTTTCAGAAGATATATGCAGATTACAATATTACTTCCTGCGAAGCGGTCTATTATGAACAGACCGGGTGGCACATTTACTTGAAAATGTGGAAGAAGAAGCCAAAGAAGCAGCCAGCAAAGAAGACGGCAGCGGGCAGCAGGAGGAAGCGGAAAGGAAAGGCTGGCAGCAGGGCGCAGCCAGTGAACGGAGGTGGTCAAGGTGATGTTAGGTGAAGCGATAGAGAAAGCAACGCCCAGCGACAGAATTATGATTGTAAATGCAGCAGGGCAAACGATTTTCAGAGGATATGCGGCGAATACGGAAAGCGCAGGGATAAGGAAGACCCGCAGGGTGAAGCGTTACGGGATAGGGATGGAAACATACAAGGCAACGGAAAAAATGTGGGACTGGACAAGGATTGACGCATTGCCGCCGCAGGTCCCGGTGGAACAATTCGGAGAATACAAAGTGGGGGAATTGAAGCACATTCTGTATATCCGAATTGAACTTGACAATGAATTTACGGAGGGCAGGGAAGATGGCAAATAGAGCAATCATTATATCACTGCACCCGGAATGGTGGCGGGAAATAAGACTGGGCGCAAAGCTGCTTGAAATCCGAAAGACCAGACCACGGGGCAACGGTCCATATACAGTGCTTGTCTATGTGATGGGCGGCGTGGGCGTTGTCGGTGAATTTGTCTGTGATTGCTTCTACAAACTGGACACCGTGCCGGGGCTTCCTACATGGGCATTGCCGCCGCAGGACAGCGGGACACCGTACAATCTGGAACGGGCAAGCTGCTTGACAAGGAAACAGCTGGAAGCCTATGCAGGGGACAGCGAGAAGCCTTTGTGGGGCTGGCATATATCCCATGTGCGGGAATATGAAAAGCCGCTGTCACTGCCGGAAGTCGGAGTGAAGAAAGCCCCGCAGTCGTGGTGCTATTTAGGGGGTGTGGCATGAAGTGCAAATTTTGCGGCGCAGAAGTCGAACTGGGGAAAATCTGCGAATACTGCGGGTCAAGGGCAGAAAAAGAATACTACCACACGCAGGAAGTGCAGAAAAGGAAGCAGGAACGGCAGCCCCGGAAGCAGAGGACAGCGGCGCAGACATATACCGTGAAAAAAGGGGATTGCTTGTGGAATATCGCAAAGTCGGTGTACGGAAGCGGTACATGGTGCTATGAACTTGCGAGGAAAAACAATATAAAGAACCCGGATTTGATTTATCCGGGGCAAGTATTGGAGATTTAGGAGGGCAACACATGGACCAGATACAACGTGAAAAAGTGCTTGAAAAACTGGGAAAAATCAAGGCACTTGCCGAAAGGGGCGTGGGCGGCGAAAAAGAAACCGCCCGCAGGATGTACGAAGACTTGAAAGCAAAGTACGGCATAACGGATGGGGAAGTGGCAGCAGTAAAAGAGCCAGCCGCAGCGGAGGTCAAGAAAGAGTTTTCGGACATAGCATTTGCGTTGTGGGTGCTGGCAAACAATCTGGATGATGAAATGAAGATATGCAGGGATTGCCCGGACAGAAACAATCCAGACGCAATCTGCGCCGGATGTGCAACGGATGAAAATATAAAAGACCTTAAAGCACAGTATGAAGAACTGACGGCGCAGTTTGAAAGAGGGTGCGCCGGATAAAGAAGTTGTCCGAATTGGACACATTGCAGGAGGTGGCGAAGCTGGGAAAAGTCAAAATGACGGATGAAGACCGGGCGTATTTCAAAGCGGGCATGAAGACGCTATGCGGAACGGAACTGATTTTTGCAGGGAATGTGATAAATGACAAAGACTTGCGGAAACAGTTTGACCCGGAAGACCTTGATTTCATGAATAAAGAACTGGGAAGACAAGCGGGGGCAATCTGGAAAAGGCTTCTGCGGGCATTGAAGAAACATGACTTTGCGGCGGTAGAGGAAATCATAAGAGGGAAGCGAGGTGGTAGCAGTGAAGAAAAAGAAAGCATGGAAGCCCCGGAGGGAAAGAGGGAAGCAGCCGACATTGACCGGGCAACCGCCGCTAGGATATTTGAATAGCTTTTACTGTCCTATCTGCGGGAAGCATTTGTTTTCCTGCTATGACGCAGACATTGCCCCGGACAGAAAAGATGGCTTCCGCTTCCGTGTGGCTTCTGACTGGCACTATTGCAGCAAGTGCGGAACCATGCTTGACCTTGCGGAATGGCAGCAGGAAGAAACGCCAGCCCCGGCAGCAGTTGTGGGCGCAGATGAAGAACTGAAATTTGACGGATAGGAGGTGGAAACATTGGAAAAGAAGACTGACGCAACGGAAATCAGAGAAATGGCAAAGCTATTCCGTGACACAGCAGACACAGCGGAAAAGCTGGCTGACTGCATAGAAGACCCGGAAAGCACGGAAAAGCAGCAGGAAGACGCATTGAAAGAATTTACATGGGCAGTGATGAAATTGCAGTTGGGAGGTGCGGCGATTGGGTAACAATCTGCTTTATGTATGCAGCCCGTACCGGGGCGAAATCCGGCGCAACAAGGAATATGCAAGAGAACTGACCAGAGCGGCTATAAACAGCGGATTTGCGCCAGTGACGGTGCATTTGTACTTGACAGAGGTTTTAGACGATAACAAGCCGCAGGAGCGCAGCAGGGGCATGGCAGCAGGGCAGGACATATTGAAACGGTGCGCCTATATTCTTCTGGGAGAGAAATACGGAATATCAGAGGGAATGAAAGAGGAAATCACGCTGGCGGCACTGAAAGGGCTGACAATGCTATATGAGAAAGACGGCAAGTTATATCATGCCGGGACGGAAAAAGAAGCAATACCAAATTAAAAATAAACCAGATACAACAAAAGGAGGAAACAACAATGAAACATGAAAACGTGGTACTTTTTGACAATGCGGGGCTGCCGTCAATAATGGTGAAATTTACACCAGAAGCAGGAAAACCGCTTGACCCGGTGTTTATGATCTGCGGCAGGAGGGCAAAGGCAATCTATATTTCAAAATATGAAAATACGCTTGTCAAGGGCGTTCCGTGTTCAATACCGTTTGCACAAGCTGCAAATTGTATTGATTTCAATGCAGCAAGCGCACTTTGCCGGGGAAAAGGTGACGGATGGCATTTAATGACAAATGCTGAATGGGAATATCTGCACAATGAAAGCATAGAGGGCGGCACACTTCCGCACGGAAACACGGCACGGGGAAGATATTTCTTTGACGAAAGCGAGAGCGGTGAAAAGTACGATTACGGACACACACTGACGGGCAGCGGACCGGTCACATGGACGCATACACACACGCCGGATGGCGTTTGCGATTTGTGCGGGGATAACTGGGAAATGGTTGCAGGGCTGCGGCTGCGCAAAGGTGCTATTGAGTACATAAAAGACAATGACGCAGCAGTTGTGAACTTGTCACCAAATAGTGAAGCATGGCAAAGGGTAAAGACGGCAGCAGGGCAAGACATTTTTCTTGACGCAACACATGGCGGCGTGAAAGTGACAACGGAAGTCCCGGAAGACGGCTGGGACGGTTGCCACTTCACAGATTTAGAAATCAATCTGGAGGAAATGCCGGAAATATTGCAGCAGCTGGGCATTGTTCCGCAGAATATAGAAGAAGAAATGGCGTACATATACGCTGACAGCGGGGAAGATGAAACAATAGCGTTCCGGGGGTCTGGCTTCAGCAGCACTTCCAGCGGCGGTGTGGGTGCGTTGGGCTTGGCATACGCCCGTTCCCTCGTCGGCGACAATGTTGGCTTCCGTTCCGCTTATGTTGAATTTGAAGAACTGGAAACTGAAAACTGATGAACTGATAGGGCGTGTGAGAACACGCCCGCAGAAAGGAAAGGGAAATGGAGGATAAGGCAAAAAAGAAGACCACGGCAGAAATTGAAGTGGAATATAGAAAATGCTTCACAACATACATAAACAGACCCGGCGCAGCGGATTTGCTGCAATGGATGTGCGCACACGGATTTTTTGAAGCCCCGGCAAGCACGAAGCACCACGGCGCAGAACCCGGAGGGCTGGCGCAACATTCAATCAATGTTTTTCAGCGGTTGGCATTTATCGCAGCGGAAGCAATAAAACCGCCACAGATATTCAACACGGAAACGCTGGCGATCGTTGCGCTGCTGCATGATTTGTGCAAGATAGACGCATACAAGGAAGCCCAGGAGGGGTCAAACAAACGCTATGACATAACAAGGAACTTTCCAGCTGGACACGGTGAAAAGTCGGTCATTTTGATAATGCGTTTTATGTATCTGACAGATGAAGAAATTCTGGCTATACGCTGGCACATGGGACAATATGACTTTTACGCAAAGGGCGGCGGTTATGATTTAGACAACGCTTTTCATCAATGCAAGCTGGCAGTTATGCTTCATCTTGCAGATATGATGGCAACGCACTTTGATGAAACGGAGGTGGCAAGCAGTGAAAAGAAGTGAGTTAGAAAAGTATCTGGGTAAAACAGTTACGATCACACTGTTTGACAATGAAGTTATCACGGGCAAACTGCATAAAACGGGCGAAAAAATGTTTAAGAATGACCCTAACTTATATATACCAAAGAACTTGTATTTTTTAATCAATCCGCAGTCATGCTTGTTTAGGTGTTCGCACGTTAAAAAGCTAAAAGAGGGGTGAAGCAGCAATGGGATATTATAACAGACAGCAAAACCGCAAACGGAGTGAAGCCACAGAGCAGGAAGCCTTGATTGCGTGGTGCGGATGGCAGCTGCCAAAGCACCCAGAATTGAAACTGATTTATCATGTACCGAATGGAGGAAGCAGAAACCAGCTGGAAGCAGCAAACTTGAAACGGCAGGGAGTGAAAGCGGGTGTGCCGGATTTATGCTTGCCAGTGCCTATGAATGGCTTTCATGGGCTTTATATCGAAATGAAGTATGGCAAGAACAAAACAACAGAAGCACAGGAAGAATGGCTGGAAGAACTGGCGGCGCAGGGGTATTGTGCGGCGGTCTGCTACGGCGCAGAGGAAGCGGAACGGCTGATTTCAAGCTATATGCGTTTTCCGGGCTATCCAAAGATAAGCAGGGAAGCACCGTGGGAAATTCCGAAAGTTTACAGAGCAAAGGGCGCAGGAGGTGCGGCAGATGATACCAAAGGCGGCAATGAGGGCAACCAATAACGCTATGCGGGGATATATCCCGCACAGTGACATTGTTTCTGCCGGGGCGAGGATTGTGGCAGGACAGCAGAAGCAAGGGAAGAAGCCGGGGACCGGCAGGGGAAAGCAGAAAAGACCGCAGCTGACAGAGATAAACCACAACGGGAAAGCCGTGCTGAAAGGGAAAACAACGGTGGCAGCAGCCGTGAAGAAGCTGCATGACTATGAAGAAACCGGGCTTTTGCCGTATGAGGTGCGAAACCTTATAGAGAGGGCGCACAATCTGGAAAAGCGGGTTGAGAAGCTGGAGGGATGGGAAAATGACGGACGTTGACCGCTGCTTGATATGCGGCGAAGCTATCCCGGAGGGCGTGCAAGTCTGCAAAAGCTGCATGGCGCAGTATCACATTGAAGCCGGGGAAGCGGTGGAGATTGCGGAGGAAATGCGGGACATTGCCGGGGTGCTGTCCATTACGGCGAACACGGACGGGAACATTAAAAAGTCAATGGAAAGCATATTGAGGATAGCAGACAGATTGGAGCGAAAGGGAAATGAGGAAAGAAACAGAACCAAAGTATTTGCCGAAAGTCGTATTGGCAAGGCTGAAAACGGCAACCACACTGGATGAAGTGCGGCAGCAGTTAAAGGGGCAGGGCTTCACCAGAAACGAAATGAAAGCAATGGTCCGCAGTATGGGCTTCTTTGATGGGCTGGAAGTCTTTCTGTCAAAGTGGAACTGGGACAATTACGCAAGCTGGCATTTATACAACTGGAAGCCGCAGGATGATGAAACAGTAATGAAAGCGATTTATGAAGCGGAACAACTGCACCCGTATTCCTGCGGAAGATATAAGAACGATTTTGCGCAGTTTGAAAAGGACTGGAAAGCGGAAACGTATGACCCCGGCGCAACACTGGCATTTGAGGACGCGCAAGTTGAAGTGCTGGAAGTTGTGCAGGAAGAAGTGAACAACATTGACCCGCAGGAGGTGCAAAAGGCGGTCATAAGGACGCAGGACGCAAAGAGGGACCGGCAGCGCAAGCGGCGCATGAAAGCCAGCAAGGGCAGCAGATACCAGAAAAGATATTTTTAGGAGGGCGCAGGATGGGAAAGAAGCATTACAGCGGAAAAGAATTGATTTACCGCCGCCAGATGGAGAAGCAGCGGCAGCAGGGCAGGGAAAACACAATCAGAAAGCGGGTGCAGGATATGAACCAACTGAAAAAGTCGGTGGAAGCCGCCCGGCAGGATATGCGCCAGAGGGCAAGGGAGGGGAAAGACAATGCTATTTCTGATTGAGGTTATCAAAGGGCTTCTGGCGTTTGCGGCGGTCTGCGTGGGGCTGGGTATCATGTATCTTGTCTTCATCATTGCCCGTGAAGTTGGATGGGCGGTAAAGCAGGAGAACCGCAGGAAGTACAGAGAGAAGCAGGAGGGAAAGAACAATGCAGATGGCGGCATTTAACGCAGTGTGTCCGTATGAGATAGGGGACAAGATAAACGCAGTAAAGGCAGTAAATGGGCAGCTGTTTTCCGTTGGGGTTTCCACAATCACGGACATTGCTTGCACACACTATGTAAAAAGCGGGAAAGTCGTATTTACATACGAACTGGACAACTGCGGGCAGTATGCGCCGCTGGTTGATTTGAGAAGCCCGGAAAAGAAGCAGTAATGCGCAATACTTACGGAAGTATATACAAATTGCACAAAAACTACGCTGATATACTTCCGTAAGATTGTGGAATATTACGGGTTGAAAATATACTTCCGTAAGTATATAATAAATACATAATCAATCAAGCGGAGGTAAGAACTTATGACAATAAAAGAGATTTTCAGACAAGCAAAGTGTGAAGCGGAAAAGAACGTAAGAAACAATGAATTAAATACAATCCGGCTGGATGTACGAATATGAAAATGGGTCATTGAGGTTTTATAGCTGCTAAAAGGGAAATACCCGCCCCAGCTGGGAACTGGGGCGGTTGATATAAAAACCATACCAGATACAAGGAGGACGCAAGCATGAAAGTATTATCTATCATCAACTTAAAAGGGGGAGTGGCAAAGACCATTTCCAGCGTAAACATGGCGCACATTCTGGCGGCGGCGCATGGCTGCAAGGTGCTTCTGATTGACAATGACAAGCAGGGAAACGCCAGCAAGATTTTGAACCGCCACAGCTATGACGGCAAGGGGACGGCAGAGGTCATGACGCAGCGGGGCATTGACCCGGCAGAGGTTATCCAGCACACGGACTTTGACGGTCTGGACATTATCACGGCGAACATGAATTTGCTGACCGCCAATCTGGAAGTCATGCTGGATCAGAGCCGCCCGCAGCAGACCCGCTTCAAGAAGTTTCTGGACGGAATACAGTCTGAATATGATTATTGCATTATCGACAATGCGCCGGACATTAACATTTCAACCATCAATGCGCTGGTAGCTTCCAATGATGTGATGGTCCCTATAACCATTGATGATTTTGCTATTGACGGGCTGGCAGAACTGAAAGAACAGATTGACAACACCCGTGAGGACTTGAACCCCGGTTTGCGCTTCTGCGGTTGTTTCGTCACCCAGTATGACCGCACCAATGAAGCCGACACGCAGGGGGAAGAATTTCTGAAAACGCTGGAATATCCGTTGTTTGAAACGCATATCAGACGGACACCGAAAATGAAGCCCAGCACGTTTGAGAGAAAGCCCATAATTGTATATTCAAGCAGATGTGGGGCGGCTTATGACTATAAAGCGTTGGTGCAGGAATATTTGAGGATGTGACCAATTCGGACACGCAAAGGAGGGAAAACAGATGGCAGCAAGCAATAAGAAATTCAATCTGACAGAGTTATTGAACCAGCGTTCAAAGGAAGCTGCCCCGCAGGGGCAGCAGGGCGCAGCGGAAGCGGAAAAGGAAACTGCGGCAACCACGGCAAGCACAACGGCTGATATTTACGATTTGATACCGTCAAAGGACAATTTCTATTCGGTGGAGGATGTGCAGGACTTGAAGCAGTCAATAGAGTTGCTGGGGATATTGCAGCCGCTTCTTGTGACGGATGAAGAAGACGGAAAGCGGCGCATTATCGCAGGACACCGCCGCCGCCTTGCAATCATGCAGCTGGTGGATGAGGGAAAAGAGCGTTTCCGCTATGTGCCTATCATGGTGAAGCCGACAAAGAACGCCATTCTGGACCGGCTGGCACTGATAATGACTAACCGCTTCCGGGAGAAGACGGACTGGGAGAAAATGACGGAAAGCATTGAAACGGAAAAGCTGGTGCAGGAATTGAAAGCGCAAATGGACATTCCGGGGCGCACCCGTGATTTGCTGGCAGAAATCATTGACGCTTCCCCGGCAACGCTGGGGAGGTACAAGGCAATCTATAACAATCTGGCTGCGGAACTGATGGCAGAGTTTAAGGCGGGGAAAATCGGCGTGTCTGTCATTTATGAGATTTCACAGCTTGAAAAGGAATGGCAGCTGCGGACATTAGAAGTCTTCCGGGGAAAAGGGACGCTGGCATTGCCGGACATAAAGGAAATCAAGCGGCAGCAGGAAGCGGCGGCGCAGATACCGGGGCAGATGAACTTTGACGGGACGGCAGCAGGGCAGCAGGACACGCCAGAAGCCCCACAGACGGAAGAAACGGCAGAGGGCGGGGAAAATACCGGGGAGAGCAAAGAAACGGCAGCAGAGGGCGCAGGAGAGCCGCAGGAAGACCTTTGCGCAACGTGTGAACACAATGGGGAGTGCGCAGGGAAGAAAACGCATGACAGCGGGTGCATGGGGTATGAGCCGCAGGAAGACTTCATGAACCAGCCGGAGGAATACGAAGACCCGCAGCCGGAAAGCATGACTTCCCTTTGTTATAGCTGCACCCAGTATGAAACTTGTCATGAAAAGAAAGCAACCGTCACCAGCTGCAACGCCTATGAGAACCGCACGGAAGCATACAAAACGGATGAACAGCGGTACAACGAGGAACAAGCGAGGATTGACGCTGAAACCAGACGGAAGCTGCGGGAGCGGCAGCAGGAAGAAACCATGCAGCAGGGACCGGCAGAAAAGAAGCATGATGAAATAACGATTTCCCCCAGCAGATACAATGAAATTGCAAGCGGTGCATTGTCTTTCCTGCTTCTGAAAAAAGACGGCTTCAAGGTCGGAGAGGGGCTGACGCTGCCGGAATACGCAGACGGGAAACGAACGGGCAGGACGCTTGAAATCAAGATTTCCTATGTGATGGAAGACCGGACCGGGATTGAAGACGATTATTGCATAATCGGATTTGTTAGGGAGGTGGGGGCATGACAAGGGTATATTGCGATATATGCGGAAAAGAAGTGGTGCGGAAAAAGGAAATATGGAAGCACACACTGACGGCAAGGGAGGGAAACAAGCGTGTTTCCTATGATGAACACATAGAAGAAATATGCGAAAGCTGCGCAACGACAATCCATTGCTGCACTTCCATGATGAAGCAGGGATGGAAGCCGGATTTTCATGAAATGAAAGAAGCGGCAGCAGCCGCAGCGGATGGGGCGGACCAGCCAACATTGCTGCCGGGGGCGTAACGGATGAAGCAGACAATCAGTGTCACCTATTATGAATGTCCCGTATGCGGGAAAAATTCAACCAGCAAGCCGGAAATAGAACGGCATTTCAGACAACACCAGATAAAGGCTGATGAAGTCATTTACTGCAAGATATGCGGTGCTGGGTGGTATGTGAACGCATACGGGAAGATAGGGGCGCAGGAAAGGGCAAAGGAATGTTATAAAAAGCATATCGAAGCGGGGGACGCAGACGAAGTGGCGGCAAGGGCGTTCTTTCTGTCAAAGGGTGCGTTTGGGTATGTGAGGATGGAAGCAAGCGGGGACGGATAGAGGAAGCGGAGGGCAGCAGGGCAAAACAGCGCAAAGGAGATTTGAGCATGGACAAAGAAAAGGTCATAAAAATTCTGGAATTTTACAAGGAGATTGACGGCGAGATTTCTATATATCGCCGTATTTTGCATGATTACGAAAGCCAATATTACAACACAATAGGCGCAATGGCGAATGACGGGCAGCCGAAAGGGAAAAACCATATTTCACGCCCGGTGGAAAGCGCAGCAATGAACGTCCCGGACTATGTGCGGCAGGATATGGAGGAATACGAAGCGAAAGTTAGATATTTGCAGAGGGCAAAGAGCCAGATTTTGCAGGAGATTTCACGCTTGAAGCTGAAAGAGAAGACCATAATCTTTGACTATTACATATACGGCATGAAATGGGAACAAGTTGCGGAGCGTAACCACTATTCAGACCGCCAGTGCAAGAATATCCGGGACGCAGCAGTGGAAAAGCTGGCTGCAAAATTCCATAACAACGAATTTTTAAGGGAATTTAGGAAGACCAGCTGAAAATGATTGCCCGCCATTGCACACAGTCTTTTGATATAATGGGATTGTGAAAATGCGCTTGAAATACGTTGTCCGAAAGCCAAAAACCAAAATTTGAAAGCATAAAAAATATTTATACTTCCGTAAGTTTCCGAAACTGGGAAGAATGAAAACAAACGAAAAGGAGGTGAAGCAGGATGGGAAGACCGAGAAACCCGCAGCGGGATTTGTCGCTGGAAAGATACGTTGAAAATGATGGGAAAATAAGCACGGCAGAACTTGCGAAGCTGGCGGGTGTGCCGGAAAGCCGCATCAGAAAATGGAAGTCGGAAGACAAGTGGGACGAAGCCTTGAAAAAGAAGCCCAGAAAAAGGGGAGGTCAAAAAGGCAATAAAAATGCGGCAGGAAAAACCCCGGCAAAAAAAGGCAATAAAAATGCGGTCACACACGGGGCATTTGCACAAGCCGGATTTGAGGACATTCCCCCGGAAAAGGCAGAGGAAATCCGAAACATGAAGACGGCAGAAGCAATGCCGCACATGATGGCTGAATTGCAAGCCCTTTATCTGCGCAAAGCGTACCTTGAAAAACTGCTGGCAGAATACGAAGCCCCGGAAGCAGGGGGCTTCTACACTGATAAAATAGTACACATGATTGTACCTAAGAGCATGGAGGATAAGCAAGCAGAGGAAAGCACGGGCATTGCGGCAGGGGAAGCAGAAGACCCGGAAGCAATAGAGGGGCAGCAGGGGGAGTGCTTCAAAACGGCTATGAAATCCATCATTAAATCCAGCCCATTTGATAGGGCAATGAAAGTGGAAGCTGAACTGAACAAACTGCATGGGCGTATCATCAAGCAGCTTGACAGTATCAAGGCGCATGAGATGGAGAGCCGAAGACTACAACTGGAAGAACGAAGACTTGAACTGATGAAACAGAAGTTGACTGGCGAGATAGACATTGACCCGGAAGACGAAGACTGGGCAGAGGACGGGGACGGCGGCGGGCTGCCGTGATAGGTTCTTTCAGCGTCCGGGGAGGGGTGAGGGTACGGTGACGCCCACGCCTTGCCTAGATAAAAAATAAAAATTTCTGCTTGCGGAAACGCCGGAAAAATAATAAAGGGGGTACGGTTTTGAAATTATATACCGTCAAGGCGGTTGCGGCGTGGCTGGATTTGACAGAAAGCCGGGTGCGGCAGCTGCGCAAAGAAAAAATCATAACTGAATATAGACTGGGACTGTATGATCTAAAGACCGTGACCCACGAATATATAAACTATCTGCGGAAGAACAGCCCAACGGAAACCAGCGTTGACTACAACACGGAACGGGCAAAGCTGGTGCGGGCAAAGCGGGAAAGTCAAGAACTTGAATTGCGGCTGCGCAAAAACGAGTTGCACGAAACAGAGGAAATTGAAAAGGTCATGACTGACACTTTAATAAAATTCAAAACAAGACTTATGGCGATCCCCGCAAAACAAAGCCCGATACTATCAAAGAAAAAGGACCAGACAGAAATTTTCAAGTTGCTAAAAGCGGCGATTGATGAAGCACTAGAAGAACTGGCAGACTTTCAAAAACTGTTTGGGTATGCGGTAGAGGATGAAGAAAAGAACAGCTGATTTATTGAGCCGGATATATTCAGTATTGAAGCCCCCGCCAGACTTGAAATTGTCGGAGTGGGCAGACAAATTCCGGCAGCTATCTTCCGAAGCGTCCGCAGAGCCGGGAAGATGGCGCACATCAAAAGCCCCATATCAGAAAGAAATCATGGACGCAATAACCGATATAGGTATAAAAAAAGTAGTTGTCATGTCTGCTGCGCAAGTCGGCAAAACTGACGCAATGATCTTGAACCCAATAGGCTATTACATCCATTATGAGCCGTCACCGATCATGGTATTGCAGCCAACAATACAGATGGCAGAAACATTTTCAAAAGACAGGCTTTCACCAATGCTGCGAGATACGGCAGTATTGACAGACAAAGTAAATGATAAGAGCCGAAACAGCGGAAACACAATCTTGCAAAAGATATTTCCGGGCGGTCATGTAACAATGGTGGGCGCAAACAGCCCGTCAAGCCTTGCTTCCCGCCCGATTAGAATATTGCTGGCAGATGAAATTGACCGATACCCGGCAACGGCAGGAAGCGAGGGGGACCCGCTTTTTCTTGCTGCAAAGAGGTTGACAACTTTCTGGAATAGAAAGGAAGTGGATGTGTCAACGCCGACAATAAAAGGTCTTTCAAGAATTGAAGTGGAGTATGAGAACAGCAGCAAGGGAGAGTGGAACGCACCTTGTCCGTGCTGCGGGGAATTGCAGCCGCTTACATGGTCCGGCATTGTATTTGACAAAGAGGATTTGTCGGAAATTGGTTATGTATGCAGCAAGTGCGGCGTGATTTCAAGTGAAGTGGAATGGAAAGAGGGCTTCAAGGACGGCTGCTTTATCCATGAAGACCCAGAAAACCAGGTAAAAGGATTTCACTTGAACACACTTGCTTCCACGCTTTCAACATGGCGGGAGGTTGTGGAAAAGTTTCTGATTGCCAATGAGGAAGTAAAAAAAGGCAATGTGGAACTGATGAAAGTATGGACAAATACAGAACTGGGGGAAACATGGGAGGAAGACGGGGAAAGCATAGAAGATGAAGAATTGATGAAACGCCGGGAGAATTACAACTGCGAAATCCCGGAAGCCGTTCTTTATCTGACAGCAGGAGTTGACACGCAGGACGATAGATTTGAAATTGAGGTTGTCGGATGGGGTCCAGAATATGAAAGCTGGGGGATAAGGTTTGTGGCACTGTACGGAGATACTGGGAATATGCAAGACCCGGTGTGGAATGATCTTGATGTTTTTTTATCGCAGACTTTTGAAAAGCCGGACGGAACAAAATTGAAAATAATTGCAACGTGCATGGACAGCGGCGGTCATAGAGCGAACCAAGTATATAAATTTTGTAAAGCCCGCTTTAATCGGCGTATTTTTGCGATAAAGGGAAGCAATGACAGTGCGGCGGCTTACATACAGAAACCGACAAAAAACAACCGTGAACAAGCATATTTATTCATTATTGGAGTTGATACCGGGAAAAGTTGGCTAATGGACAGATTAAAACTGGCAGAGCCGGGACCGGGCTTCTGCCATTTTCCGAGGGAGGACGGCAGGGGATATGATGAAAAGTATTTTAAGGGCTTGACTTCTGAAAAAAAGGTCATGCGCTACAAGATGGGAAGACCGTATTTTGCATGGGAACTGAAAGACAGAGGGGAACACCGCAGGAATGAAGCCCTTGACTGCCGGAATTATGCAACGGCAGCTATTGAGATAACGGGACTTCCGCTGAAAAAGCCGGAAGACCCGGAGAAGAAGCAGCAGACAGCAAGCAGCCCCGCAAAAAGGAAAAAGAGGGGCAGGAGAAGCGGAGGTGTAAACTAATGGCAGGAATAACATTGGAAACAGCGCAAAGGCATTTGGACGCATGGCTTGAAGCGGAAATTGCGGTGACAAATGCGCAGTCTTACACAATCGGAAGCAGGGTCATGACGAAAGCTGACCTTGCGGAGATACGGAACACTATTGACTACTGGAACAAAAAGGTAATAGCATTGGAGAACGCAAAGAAGCGGGGAGGGAGAAACCGGGCATATCGTGCCGTACCCCGTGATTTGTAAGCAAAACATTTCCCGCAATTTCCCTTTTTGGCGGTTTATTTCCCCCCATTTCCCGCAAATACGGTATAAAATGATAGCGTGAATAAATAGGCAGACACGAAAAGCACCCGTCAAACGGTGCTTTTTTCATGCAGTGCGGCAGACGGGAGGTGAAAAGGGAATGGGCATTGCGACATTGATTGACAGAGCCGTTGCAACGGTCGCACCGCAGAAAGGGCTTCAAAGGGCTGCGGCAAGGCAGAAAATGCAGATATTGAACAGCGGATATGGGAATTACGGCGCAAGCACGTTCAAGAAATCGCTGAAAGGCTGGCTTTTTGCCGGAGGGTCGCACCGTGAGGACATAGAAGACAATGTTTCGGTACTGCGGCAGCGCAGCCGTGATTTGTATATGGGCGTACCAGTGGCAAACGGCGCAGTCAAGACCATGCGGACAAATGTTGTGGGGCGTGGTCTTAACTTGAAGCCGTCCATTGACCGGGATGTTTTAGGGATAACGGCGGCGCAGGCGCAGAAGCTGGAAAAGCAGATTGAACGGGAATGGCAGTTGTGGGCAGAAAGCCCGGATTGCGACATACAGAGAATTGATAATTTCTATGAGTTGCAGCAGCTGGCTTTCCTTAACTGGCTTATGTCTGGGGACTGTCTGGCATTGCTGCCAATAAAGCCGAGGAAGAACCAGCCGTATGATTTGCGGGTGCAGCTGGTGGAAGCTGACAGGCTTTCCAGCCCGGACTACTGCGACACATACGACAATAAGATTGTCGGCGGCGTTGAGTGCGCCCCGGATGGGGAAGTTGTGGCGTACCACATTTCAGACCAGCACCCATTGTCCTATGAGGTGACGGACATTAAGTGGCAGAGGGTGGAAGCATACGGCAGCAGGACGGGAAGAAGAAACGTGCTGCACATTATGACCCGTGAGAGGATAGGGCAGCGCAGGGGCGTTCCGTTCCTTGCCCCGGTCATTGAAAGTCTGAAACAGCTGGGGAAGTACACGGACGCAGAACTTGTGGCGGCGGTAGTGTCCGGGATGTTTTCTGTATTCATTGAGAAAGAGGACGCAAGCGAGGACGGCGCAGTTGGTTCAATGATACCAGAAGAACAGCAGATTGACGCAGAGGACGAAAGCAGCCTTGAACTGGGTCCCGGCGTGATTATGGATTTGAACCCCGGTGAGAAAGTGCATGACACGAACCCCGGAAGACCGAACAGCAATTTTTCCATGTTCGTTGAAGCGATATGCCAGCAAATAGGGGCTTCCCTTGAAATCCCCTATGAACTGCTTGTGAAGCGGTTCAATGCGTCCTATACGGCAAGCAAGGGCGCACTGGAAGAAGCGTGGAAAATGTTCCGTATGTACCGGGCATGGCTTGCGGCTGATTTCTGCCAGCCGATTTATGAAGAATGGCTGACAGAAGCCGTGGCAAAGAAAAGGATTGCCGCCCCCGGCTTCTTCACTGACCCGCTAATCAGAAAGGCATACTGCCGGGCAGAGTGGAACGGACCGGCAAAAGGTATCCTTGACCCGGTAAAGGAAGTGACCGCAGCGGAAAAGAGGGTGCAGAACGGATTTTCAACGAGAAGCAGCGAAACAAGGGAAATGACGGGCGGCGATTATTACAGTAACGCAGACCAGTTGAAGCAGGAAGAAAAGAAATTGAGCGAGGTGAAGAAAGTTGCCAAAGGGAATGAAAAACAGAAACAGCAACCAGCAGGGGCAGAGCCAGCAGGGACAGAACCCGCAGGGGGCGGACCAGAAGAACCAGCAGGGCAGCAGGGGAAGCCAGCAGAACCCGCAGGGGGTGACGGAAAATAAATTCTGGGACTTCATACCGGGGACGGAAACGAACCCCCCGGAAATGCTTCTATATGGACCGATAAGCAGCCAGCAAAGCTGGTGGGAAGACAGAGTGACCCCGCAGCAATTCAACAAGGAACTTGCTGCGCTGGGGGACGTGCCGGAAATAGTCGTGCGCATTAACAGCGGCGGCGGTGACGTGTTCGCAGCAAATGCGATTTTCACCAGATTAAAGGACCACACGGCGAAAATAACGGTGAAGATTGACGGCTGGGCGGCTTCCGCAGCCACAATCATTGCAATGGCTGGGGACACAATAAAAATAGCCAGAAACGGCGTTTTCATGATACATGACCCGGCAATGACCGTCTGGGACACTTTCAGAGCGGAAGACTTTGAAAAGATGGCTGACGAACTGAAAGTGATTAAGCAGAGCATAGTCAACACTTACGCAATGAAAACGGGCATGGGTGCTGACGAAATAGCCGCTTTAATGAGCGAAGAAAAGTGGTGGACGGGTGACGAAGCGGTGACAAACGGCTTTTGTGATGAATTGATGTTTGAGGAAGCAAGCACGGTGGTTGAAAATTCTTCAAAAATCGTGGTCAATTCCACACCCATTGACATTTCAGCATTCAAGACGGTCCCGAAGATGTTATTGAACAGCCCGCACAATCCGGGTGGTTTGATAAATATAAGTGCAGCAGCTAAAAACAAGCCAAAGGAGGAAAAAGAAATGGCAGCAGTTGAAAACATTGGAACGGTTGACGCACTGAAAGCCGCATACCCGGATTTAGTGGCAACCATCCAGAACGAAGCGGCAGCAGCGGCAACGGCGGCAGAAAGAAGCCGTATCAAGGCTATTGAGGATATGGCGGGCGGCAATTATGCGGACATTGTTTCTGACGCAAAATTTGTGAACCCCTGCACCGCAGAGCAGACGGCAATGAAAATCATTGCCGAACAGAACAAGCAGGGCGGGCAGTACATCCAGAACCGAAACGCTGACGCTGACGCTTCCGGCGTGAACGGGGTGGCAGGGGCAGCAGGGGGCGGCGAAGACGGGAAGAACCCGTTTGACGCAGCCATTGACGCACTGAAATTTGATTAAGGGGAGGTAAAGGAAGATGGCAAGATACGCAGTGGAAACCAGAAGCACAGAGCCTAAAAACTTCTTTGCCGGGGACTTCCCCACGCTGCCGGAAACCGGGACGGCGGGGGAGAAGCTGGCAGAGCATACGCCCGTGACCGTGAACGGAGCCGGGGAGATTGTCGCAGTGGCGGCAGCAACCACGGGGGATGTGGTCGGAGTTACGGCAGAAGCGGCAGAAAAGGGTGAACCCGTTGTATATTACATGACGGGTGAGTTTTTCGCTGACGCACTCAATATGCCGGAGGGCGTGGCAATCGAAGACATTAAGGACAGCTTGCGCAAGCTGTCTATCTTTTTGAGATAGGAGGACAAAAGGACAATGGCAAACGAAGTATCTATTTATGAACCGAGAACAATGGATCGGGTTATTCAGAAGCTGCCCCCGGTAAGGACTTTTTTTAGAAGCACGTTTTTCAAGCATGAAAAGACCTTTGTGACAGAAACGGTGGATGTGGACTTCAAGAAAGGAAGCCGCAAAGTCGCACCGTTTGTATCAAGACTGATTGGGGGAAAGGTCGTACCGAATACGGGATATAGGACAGAGACATATACCCCGCCGCTGGTTGCGCCGGATAAGATAACGACTATTGATGATTTGCTGAAACGAAGCGCAGGGGAAAACCCTTATTCCGGGAGGACACCAGCACAGAGGGCGGTGCAAAAGATGGCAGATGATTTCATTGAACTGCGGGAACAGATAACCCGCCGTGAAGAATTGATGTGCGCCCAGACCATCTTCACCGGGTCAATTCCCATTATCGGTGACGGGGTGAACGAGGTTATCACTTTTGGATTTTCCAACAAGGAAACAATCACAAAGGCAGCTGATAAGTGGACGAACGAAGCCAGCAACCCCATTGAGGACCTGAAACGCTGGCATGAAACAGTACAGAGGAAAGGCTTTCTGAACTGCGACATTTGCGTTATGGGGAAGACCGTTGCGGCAGCGTTTGTGAACCATCCGAAAGTAAAAGAACTGCTGGACGTGAGGAACTACAATCTGGCGGTCATCCAGCCCCGCCAGTTGCCGGATGGTGTGACATATATCGGCACTATCCATGAAATAGGAATGGATATCTACAAGTATAATGAATGGTATCTGGACGATTGGACAGACCCGGAAAACAAGGAAGAAAAGCCGCTTGTCCCGGAAAATCAGCTTGCACTACTTTCCAGCAATCCGGGATGGTCCATGTATTACGGCGCAATCACGCTGATTGATGAACCTAACGGAAACTTCCGCACAGTCGAAGGAAAGCTTGTGCCGGACACATGGACGAAGCGCAGACCAGCAAGGAGATTTCTCAATATTTCTTCTGCGCCATTGTGTGTACCGCATGACGTGGACAGCTGGTTTGTGGCGCAGCCCGTATGACGGGGGATTTCAAGGCACTGCTTGACAGCGATATGAAAGTTTTCCACAATCCGGCAGAATTTGCACACGAAACAAATATCTGGTATCTGGAAAAGCAATATACTGTCCCGGCAATCATTGACCATACGGCGGCAGAGGAACGGCAGAGGGCAGGAGAAGACCACGCAGAGGGTATATACCGGGCAAATTGTCTGGTATATATCGCCCTGCGTGATTTGGGTTTTGTGCCAAAAAAAGACCGAAATATTGAGATTGAGGAAGCGGGCGCAGTAAGCATATACCAGATTGCAAAAGCGGATTGCGAGGACGGCGAAATCATACTGGAATTGGAGTTGATGGACGAATGATAGAAATAACTTCTGAAACCATAGAGAGGACGCAAGCATTGCTGGCGGGCATCCCAAAAGGTGCGGAACGGGCTTTTTCAGCTGCTATCAACCGGGGATTGAGCCACACGAAGACGCAAGCATTTAAGCAAGTGAAAAAGGTGTATGCAGTAAAGCAAAGTGCGCTGAACGAAGCAACCAAGACACGGGCGCAGAAAGCCAGCACGGGAAATCTTGCTGGCTATATTTCATTTTCCGGCGTGAAGATACCGCTTTACAAATTCCAAGTGACACCGAAGACGCCCGGAACGGGAAAGAAAGTGCGGGCAGGGGTAATGAAAGGCGGCGGCGCAGTCTTTGAAAGCGCATTTATTGCAAAGATGGAAAGCGGGCATACTGGCATTTTTGAGCGCATTACATCAAGGCGGCTGCCCATTGAAGAAAAGATGGGGCTTTCAGCGGCGCAGATGGTGCAGAATGAAGTCATTATGGACCAGCTGACGCAGGAAGCGCAAGAAAAGGTTGACGAACGCTTGAACCATGAAATTGAACGCATTTTGAACGGTTACGGAGGGTAGGGCATGACACCAATCATATTGCTGGATGATTTACAGAAATTCATTGAGGAAAACACGAAAGACATATTGCTTGAAGTGAAAGTGCGGACGGGACCTGCAACGGAGAAAGAGAGGGCGGCAAAGGTCTACAAGCTGGGACTGCCGGAAAAGGACGATAACACGCAGCAGATACCGTATATCTTGCTGAAAGTGCTGACCGGGGCAGACGAAAAGGAGGAACACCAGCCGAAATCAAGTGAAGTGCGGGTGCGCATGATAATTGCCACATATTCACAGGACGGGCAGCAGGGACAGCTGGCATTGCTGAACCTTATTTTGCGGATAAGGGAACGCTTGCAGAAGCAGCACATAATCGGCGGGCGTTTCTGCCTTGAATATCCGTTCGAGTACATCATATACCAAGACACAACGCCCCCATATTACATGGGGGAAATCATGACAATATGGAGCATACCGAGTATCGAAAGAGAGGTGCAGGAAATATGGCAGTAAAGAAGAACGCCACAGCAGCCGCAGAGAGCGAAAAGGCGGCGGGGGTAGATAAATCTACCATTGAAGCAGAAAAAGCCGGGAATGGGGCGCAGACGCAGCCACAGACGGCAGATAATGAGCCGGACACGGTGAAGCTGATTTATATAGGACCGTCCCTGCCGAAAGCAATGCTGAAAAGCAACAGCATTTTCGAGGGGACACGGGAAGAAATCAAGAAAGAACTGGAAGCAGTGCTTGAAAAATTCCCGCTGGTGGAAAAGCTGCTTGTCCCGGTCGCAGGGCTGGCAGAAAAGAAAGACAAGGTGCGGACGGCAGGAAACATTCTGAACAAGTATTATTCAGACATTGCTTCCGCTGCTTCCGCAATGCTGGGAAAGGAGGTATAAGGAAATGGCACAGATTACACACGGAGTAAGCACGGGGAAAAAGGCAACCAGCATTTCCACGCCCGTTGTGGCGGCTTCCGGCGTTCATTTTGTGGTAGGGACAGCCCCGGTGCAGATGGTGGGCGGCAAGGTGAATGAAGTTATAATGGCGCAGAACTACGCAGAAGCGGTGCAGCAGCTGGGATATTCTGACGATTGGAAGAAATACAGTCTTTGCGAAGAAATATATTCTGCGTTCCAGCTTTACAAGACCAGCCCCGTCTTCATGGTCAATGTGCTTGACCCTACGAAGCACAAGACGGCAGTTTCGCCAAAAAGCATGACCCCGGAGGAAAACCAGATTTTGCTTCCGCTTGAAACGATTGCGGACACAATCAAGGTGACGGGAAAGGAAGCAGGGACGGACTTTGACACGTTCTATAATGACGATAACTGCGTCATTGAGTTTCTGGGGGAAACACCGCAGACGGAAGCGGTGGAAGTGGGGTATAGCGTTGTTGACCCGTCCCAGATTGATAAAGACGATATTATCGGCGGTTACAGTGTGGCAACGCACAAGACAACCGGGCTGGAACTGATTGACAGCTGCTTCCCGAAATATACAACGGTCCCGGACATTATATTGTGTCCGAATTGGTCACATGACCAGGAAGTGGCAGCAGTCATGGCGGCAAAAGCGGAGAATATCAACGGGCTTTTTGAAGCCGTTGCAATTCTGGATGTGGACACCACGGAGGAAACCGGGGCAACGCATTATAGCAAAGTGCCGGAGTGGAAGAAAAAGAAGAACTTCATGAAAGAAATGGAAATTGTATGCTTCCCCAAAGTTGCGCTGGGCAGCAGGGTCTTCAATCTTTCCACGCAGCTTGCGGGCAGCATGAGCGCAACGGACAACGAGGAAGATTTGGGCGGCGGTACGCCGTGCGAAAGCGCTTCCAACAAGTCCTTGCAGGCTGACAGAATGGTTGTGGCAAGCGGCGAAGAAGTGACGCAGGATTTGCAGAACGCAAACTATCTGAATGAAAACGGCGTTGTGACGGCGTTGAATTTCTACAATGGTTTTGTAAGCTGGGGGAATTATACGGCTTGTTATCCTGCGAACACTGACCCGGCAGACTATTTCTATTGCATCAATAGAATGTTCCGCTGGGTGGCAAAGACAACCATTCTTTCCTACTGGTCGTATGTTGACAGAAAGCTGACAAGACGGCTGATTGACGCTATCTTGCAGGGGGTCAATGACTGGCTGAACGGTCTGACGGCTGATGAAAAGATACTGGGCGGCAGGGTGGAAATGAACGAGAACGAGAACACAACCACGGCACTGATGGCGGGTCATGTGAAATTCCACGTCTATCTGACACCGCCCAGCCCGTTGCAGCAGCTGGAATTTGTGCTTGAATATGATTTGTCATATCTGGAAGCACTTATGGCGGCGTAAAGGAGGGATGAAGCAATGGCAAAGATTGATGAATTAGTTGTCAATTTTGCAGTCTACGAGGACGCAAACGAGTATCTGGGAATGGCAGAAGCAACGCTGCCGGACCTTGAATATCTGGCAGAGGAAATGAGCGGGGCAGGGATTGCCGGGAATGTCGAGGAAATCATAATCGGTCATTTGTCGGCAATGACAACCACGCTGAATTTCCGCACGGTCTGCAAAGCGGCTGTCCGTCTGTTAGAACCGAGGACGCACAAGCTGGATTTGAGGGTTGCCCAGCAGCAGATGAACAACCGCACAAGCGAAACGACAATTACCGGGGTAAAGCACATTATGAGGGTAAAACCGAAGAAGACGGCACTGGGAAAGGTCGCAGCGGCTTCCACGGCAGACGTAAGCGGAGAATATGCAACGCAGTATTACGCAATGTATATGGACGGCGAGAAAGTGACAGAGGTTGACCCGCTGAATTTCATCTGCATTATCAATGGGTATGATTATTTAGCCGATGTCCGTAAGGCATTAGGAAAATGATGTAAAAAATAAAATACCTCTTGACTTTTGGTGACACAAAAGTTATAATGTAATTACAGTTAAGGGGGCAAGCTCTTAGCGGAAAGGAGATTAAAAAATGGAGGTATTAGAAATGACAGAAAAAGAACAAGCAACACTGTTGATTGACACATTTACTAATCTGCAAAGGATAAAGGCGGCAAATGATAGGGAAAGCGAAATCGACTATCAGATAAAGGCAACAAAGGCAAAGCTTGAAGCGTTAGGGATTGTGACAGAAGACCTTGCAATGAAAAAGTAGAATTAAGCGAAAGCAGAAAGGGCGGGCTTGCCACCGCCCAATCTACAAAGCTTATAGTATCATTTTCAAGCTAAAATGACAAGGGGTGATGAACCATAGAAAAAAAGAAAATGGGAAGACCCACGGACAATCCCAAAACTCACGAAACAAGAATAAGGATGTCGGATGAAGATATTGAAATTCTTGAATATTGTTGCAGGGAAACGGGAAGAAGCAGGGCAGACATTATAAGGGAGGGAATTAGAGAAGTATACAACAAAATAACAAAATAACAAAATAGAGCGTTGACGCTCCGCAAAAGTCAATCAACGCTCTGTTGTCACCAACTCCACAAGGGGGCTGATAGCCATATTCTATCATACCTCTTGTGGAAATTCAAGGATTTTCATAGGAGGATTTTTATGGCTAAAATTATTGAGTTTCCGACAAAAGCGGAAAAGCATGAATTGTACAATAAATATTATATAACAGCGACAAGCATTGACCAGTGGTATATAAGGCAAACGGTAGCATTGAATTTGACAAGCAGATATGATGTAGGATACGACAGAATAAAGAAATGGTTAAGCGAAAATGAGTTAAAAAGGATTTTGGGTGCTTGTGCTGCATGGTGGAGAGATAAAAGTTATCTTTCCGAGTACACAAGGGAGATAGCATTGACCAGATACAAAGTGGGGATGATGAAAAATGTCAAGTCTAATTGATTTGTCGGGGCGGAAATTTGGCTACTGGAAAGTAATTGAGCGTTCCCTGAATACGAAAAGCGGGCAGACAACGTGGCTATGCGAGTGCAAATGTGGAAAAAGAAAAATTGTCCAATCAAGCAACTTGCGAAACCATTCAAGCGAAAGCTGCGGATGTATTAGGAAAGAAAGGCTGTCACAGCGAAACACTAAGCATGGAATGACTGAAACACGCCTATACGGAATTTGGAGAAACATGATACAGAGAACGACAAATGCAAATAATCCGAGATATAGGGATTACGGAGAAAGAGGGATTACAGTATGCAGGGCGTGGAAAGAGGATTTTAGAGTATTTGAAAAATGGGCTATCGAGAATGGGTACGCCGAAAATCTGACGATTGAAAGAAAAGATAATAACAAGGGGTATTATCCAGATAATTGCAGATGGGCAACAAAAAAAGAACAGAATATCAATACACGCCAAAACCATTGTTTGACGTTTCAAGGAGAGACAAAGAGCATAGCGGAATGGGCAGAAATTACAGGAATAAAAAGACGGGTATTGAGTGACAGAATTAACAAATTAGGATGGAGCGCAGAAAAGGCATTATCCACGCCAATAAGATTTCAGAACAAAAAGCAGCCATAGCGGTTGCTTTTTTGATACAAAAATTTAAGGAGGAAGAACAGATGGAAGAAAACAAAGCAACTAATCAGGAGGATTTTGAAAAAGAAATGGAAGAAGCAAAGAAAACGGGGGTGGTCAACATGGAGGACAAGAAACAAAAAAAGGAGGGAAGCGACACCTATGTGCATAAGTTTTCCGAACCAGTAGAAATTGAGGGGCAGAAATACAAGGAACTTATATTCTATTTTGGAAAATTATGCGGGGAAGATATTGAAGCGATTGAAGAAGAATTGCAGGACCAGAACAAGTATGTTCTCACCCCGGAAATTTCTTCCGCTTTCCAGTCAATGCTTGCGGCGAGGGCGGCAAAAATCCCGGCTGACGCAATCAGACGGCTTCCCATCCGTGACTATATGGCTATCAAGAATAAAGCAAGAAATTTTTTAATCAATATGGGCTGACCAGAGCGAAAGCCCCGGACGGGTCAATCTATGAAATAAAGAACCCGGCAAATTTCCTGCGAAAGCAGATTTATAAAATGTCAAGGGCTTCACATACGCCCATTCCGTTTTTTATGAAAATGACCATCCGTGAATTGTTCCGCTGGATTGACAGCATGAACGAAGTGGAAGCGGAGGAAGAAAAAGAACGGAAAGGGAAGCAGTAGGGAGGTGAAAGCAGTTGGCAGGGTCACAGAAAGAATTTGAACTGCTTTTCAAGCTGAAAGCCACGCTGGGCGGTGACTTCAAGAACACTTTCAAGCAAGCCATTGACACCCAGAAGCAGCTGCGGGACAGCCTAAAAGAACTTAATTCCACACAATCAAAATTAGACAGCTACGCTAAACAGCGAGTAGAAATAACTAAAAATAACGACAAACTGCGGGAGTTAATAGAAGAACATGAACGCTTGCAGCAGGAATTGAGGGAAACGGGCGAACCAACGGAAGCACTGCGCCGGAAACTTGAACGGAACGAAAGCCAGATACAACAGACCACTGCCAAATTGGAAGAGCAAGCTGAAAAATTAAATAAACTGCGAGAAGAACTGAACGAAGCAGGAGTGGACACGGGCAATTTAGCTGATGAAAATGAACGCTTGCAGAAATCCTATGATAACCTAAAGTCTTCACAAGAAAGGCTGCAAAGACTGAATGAAGAACAGCAGAAAGTCAAGGAAAGCATAGGGCAGACAAAGGCGCAGCTTGCGGGGACGCTGGGGGTAATAGGCGGCGTTGCGGCTGCGGTGTATGCGGGACCGGTAAAAGCCGCAATGGACTATGAAACCGCACTGGCAAAAGTGGGGACGATTGCGGACGGAACGAAAGTGCCAATGGAAACAATGTCAAAAGAAATCATGGCATTGTCGAACAGCACGGGCATTGCAGCCACTGCGCTTGCGGATGATGTATATAATGCGATTTCAGCGGGGCAGGACACAGCGGACGCAGTGAATTTTGTCGCATATTCCACGAAACTTGCAAAGGCGGGTTTTGCGGAAAGCGCACAGACGCTGGATGTGCTGACAACGATTTTGAACGCATACGGGCTTGAAGCGGATGAAGTCGGCAGAGTGTCGGATATGCTAATCCAGACGCAGAACAAAGGAAAAGTGACCGTTGCGGAATTGTCTTCTGTAATGGGCAAGATTATCCCAACGGCGAAGTCGAACGGCGTTGCACTGGAACAAATAACGGCTGGATATGCAATCATGACAAGCAAAGGTATTGCAGCCGCAGAGTCAACAACATACATGAACAGTATGTTGAACGAACTAGGGAAATCCGGGACAACAGCTGACAAGGCATTGCGGGCGGCAGCAGGAAAAGGCTTCAAGGAACTTATGGCAGAGGGTAAAAGCCTAAGTGAAGTATTGAACATCCTGCAAGAAGACGCTGCAAAAGGCGGGAAAAGCCTTGCGGATGTGTTTGGGTCGGCAGAAGCAGGGAAAGCGGCGGTCACATTGCTTTCAGACGGCGTGGAGGGCTTCAACGAACAAGTTGAAAATATGCTGGCGGCAAGTGACGGCATAGGGGCAACGCAAGCGGCATTTGAACAGATGGAAGACACAACAGCCGCAAGGATGGAAAAGGCGAAGAACAGCATAGTCAATCTGGGAGTGGTGCTGGGACAGCAGCTTTTGCCAGTTGTCGGAACTTTAGCGGACAAAGTGGCTGGGGTGGTTACAAAAGTATCAGAGTTTGCACAGCAGAACCCAAAAGCGGTGCAAACGGCACTGAAAGCAGCAGCGGCATTTGCGGGGCTGCGGGTCGCAGGGCTGGGGACGAAGCTGGGATTTCTGGAAATCAAGAAAGGATTTCTGGGAATTAAGACGGCGTTTGAAAGTTTCAAGGCACTGCGGGCGGCAGAACAGTTGGGAGGTGTGGCGGCAAAGGCGGGCGGCATAGTGACAAAGGTGGGTCCCATTGTTGCAATCATTGCGGCGATAGGGGCGGCAATCTACTATGTGGCGAACAATTTAGAGGATGTACGGGCGAAAATCCAAAAGACTTTTGGTGATGATGGGCTGCGGATTTTTGACCAGATATGGGCTTCAATAACAATGGTGGGGGAAGCGTTCAAGACGGCGTTTGCCGGGGTATCAACAGACCTATTTTCAACGCTTCAACAGATTTTGCCAACGCTGATTTCAACACTGCAAACGGCGGCAACAAGTATCCTGCCGGTGATTGTGCAGCTGATAACACAGATAGCACCGTTGCTGGCGCAGCTGATAACGGGGATTTTGCCAGTGCTGGGGCAGCTGATTTCCGCAATCGTTCAAGTGGCGGGGCAGCTGATAACGGCAGTATTGCCAGTAATAACAGAACTGATAGCGCAGCTTATACCAGTGATAACGCAGATTATAACATCAATCCTGCCAGTCATTATTGATTTGGTGAATATGCTGCTTCCGCTGGTAATGCAGATTGTGCAAGCCGTGCTTCCGGTCATAATTCAGCTATTAAATACGCTGGTCCCGGTAGTAATGCAGATTATACAAGCAATCCTGCCAGTGTTCATTGAACTGCTAAACCAGCTAATGCCAGTAATTCAAACAATCGTGAACAGCGTTTTGCCAGTGCTGGTGCAAGTAATAAATACGCTGCTTCCGCTTTTCCAGACGATTATTGACGCAATATTGCCAGTGTTCATGCAGCTGTTAAATGCGCTTGTCCCGGTAATACAAACGCTTGCTTCAATTCTGTCTTCCGTTCTGGGGGTCGCACTGGAAGCGATAAGCGGGATAGTGCAAGGAGTAATGCAAGTATTCCAAGGGCTGATAACCTTTATAACGGGCGTATTCACGGGGAACTGGCGGCAAGCATGGGACGGCATAAAGTCAATCTTTTCCGGGATTTGGGAAGCGATAAAATCCGTGGCGAAAGGCGCAGTCAACGGCATTATAAGCATTATAAACGGTATTATCGGAGGGCTGAACAAGCTGAAAATACCAGATTGGGTCCCCGGTCTGGGCGGCAAGGGCATAAATATCCCGTTGATACCAATGCTGGCGAAAGGGTCAAGGAACACGCCGGACACGTTCATTGCAGGAGAAGCCGGACCGGAACTGATAACGAACGCACCGGGGCGCACGGTCTTCACGGCTGCGCAGACAAAAGACATTATGGCGGCGCAGGGCGCAGCAAGCGCAGCGGCAGCAGCACCAACGGTGGGCGGCGCAGGAGTACAGACGGCAAGCACCGTGAACACAGCACCAACAGTGGCAGCAGGGGCGGGCGTGACGAACAATGACCGCACGAACCATGTTGAAATCCATAATTCCCCAACAATCGTTGTGAACGGGGACCAGCCGGGCGATTTGGAAGCGAAGCTGGAAGAAAACAACCAGAAACTATTGAAAAAAGTTGAAAATCTGCTTGACGATAAAGCAGATAAGGAGGAGCGGCAGAGGTATGACTAAGACTTATACAACCATATCCGGGGATATGTGGGACAAAATAGCCTATGAACAGATGGGAAGCGTCCTGCACACGGATAAATTGATAAAAGCGAACGCCAGACACGCCGCAACCTTTGTCTTTCCTGCCGGGGTGGTCTTGACCATCCCGGAAGTGGAAGACAATGTGGACATGGAATTGCCGCCGTGGAAAAGGGGGTTTTTGATATAGCATGAGCGCAAAGAACGAAGCACGGCGGGTGGAACTGCGGTTGAAGTTTGAGAACGTGAAAGCACCGCTGGACATAAACAAATATCTTTCTTCCATGACCTACACGGACGAAGAAGAAGACAAGGCAGACGATTTGCAGCTGACCTTTGATGATAGGGAAAGGAAATGGCTGGGTGACTGGCTGAAAATCACGCCAACGGTCGTGAGGACAACAAAGCAAGTGTCAAAGGAAGTGCAGCAGGAAAATGTTATCAACTACACCGTGAAAAAAGGCGATACATTGTGGGCGATTGCGAAGCAGTATCTGGGGAGCGGGACGAAATACCCGCAGATTGCTTCCGAAAACAACATAAAGAACCCGAATTTGATTTATCCGGGGCAAGTATTCAAGATTACGGTGGGCGGCGCAGTGACAACCACGGTGACAGAAGTTGAAGAAACGGTGAAGCAAGCGGCAGAGCCAAAATTGATTAGTGCCACAATCGTTCAAAAGAACTGGCACGACAACGGGAAAGACGTTGTACTGTCCTGCGGGACATTTGAACTGGACAGCGTGGACGCTTCTGGACCGCCCACGAAAATCACGCTGAAAGGCACGTCCATCCCGTACACGTCAACCATGAGGACGGCGAAGAAAAACCGGGCATGGGAAAACTGCAACCTAAAGGCGATTGCTGAACAGATAGGGCGGGAAGCCGGGCTGCAAGTGATGTATCTTGCGGAAAATAACCCGGTCTACAAGCGGAAAGAGCAAGTACAGAAATCGGATATAACTTTTCTGCAAAAGCTATGCAAGGCGGCAGGGCTTGCGCTGAAAGTAACTATAATGACGGTCGTTATATATGACGCTGCGGAGTATGACGGGAAGCCGCCTATAAAAACTATCACATACGGAAGCGGCGATTATCTTTCATACAAGCTGGGGACCAGCTTGCATGATACGGCATACACCAGCTGTCATGTGTCGTACACAGACCCGGACAGCAAAGAAACGATTGAAAGCACATACACGCCGGACAGCAAGGACGGAACCGGTCAAGTGCTGGAAGTCAACGAAAAAGTGAACAGCACGGGGGAAGCATACGAACTGGCAAAGAAGCGGCTGCGGGAGAAGAACACGCAGCAGTTTACAGCCAGTTTTTCCATGCTGGGTGATGTGCAGCTGGTGGCGGGCGCAACCGTGCGGCTGCGGGGCTTCCAGTCGTTCGATAAAAAATACAAGATAACAAAGGCAACGCACAAGCTGACGGGGGGATATACAACGGACATAGAATTGAAGCAAGTATTGGAGGGGTATTGATGGCAGACGCAACGGAACTGAAAAACATGGTGCGGCTGGGGACCGTCATGAGCGTTGACAAGGACAAAATGACAGCCCGTGTCAAATTCAAGGACAAAGGCGGCATTACATCAAGCCCGCTGCAAATTCTGAAACACCCGGTGTACGTTGTCCCGGCAATGGAGAGCGGGAGCGAGGGACAGACGGCAGAAAAGGAACTGGAATATGATGTGCAGGGCGTTACGAAGAAAATCAAGCACTACCACGAAGCCTATATTACGCCGTGGGTCCCGTCTGTCAATGATATGGTGCTATGTATCATGATGGCAGACGGTGACGGTGACGGCTTCATTGTGGGGGAGGTGTAAGAGGTGGCGAAGATAGGCAGTTTTGGAAATCTGGTCTTTTCCGTGTCGGAAAACACCGTGAAGACCTTTGACAAAATATCGTGGAAGACTTCTGCGAAGTACGCAACGCACGACAGACACATAAAAAGGGATGTGCAGGAGTTTTTAGGACCAGAGCCGGGAAGCATTTCTTTCACAATGGCTTTTTCGGTATTCCACGGGACGAACCCATTATCAGAGGTGATGAAGCTAAATGAAATGGTAAACAGCGGGATAACCGGGCGGCTTGTGCTGGGCGGCAGGGTGTATGGGTCTTACAGATGGGTTATTTCTGCGGTATCTGCGGAAATGAAGCGGTATGACAACCACGGGAATTGCTGGGCGGCAACGGCGCAAGTGACCATGAAAGAATATCCAAAGAGGTGATGAAGCATGGATGTGATACGGGGTGACGGAATACTTTTGCAGGAAATTGACCTTGCGCCGGAAAACGCATACCAAGAAGTGATACAAAACATAGCGGTCATTCTGGATTTGATACAGAAATCATGCCCCATGTTTCGTGATGGTGGCTTGCCGGGTGAACTGATTGGAAGACCAATGAACGTGGTCGAAAGCATTCTTGTGGGAAGTATCTATGACCAGATAGAGGAACTAGAGCCACGGGCAATCATTGCCGGGGTAACGTTCGAGCAGGACGCAATGACCGGGAAAATGATACCAATTATTGAGTTGGAGGGGGTGAAAGACATTGAGTGATATTAAATACCCGGACATTGAATTTCTGGAAACGGACACGGAAACGATTATCAGCAGCATGATTGCGCTTTATGAGGAAATGCAGAGGGCAGCAGGGCGGGACAATTACAAGGTGCGCCCCGGAAGCCCGGAGCGGGTCTTCATATCATGGATGGCGGCAATCATTGTGCAGCAGCGCACGTTGATAAACGAAACGGCGAAAATGAACGTGCCGAGGTATGCAGCGAAGTCGGAGAACGAAGACTACCTTGACAGTCTGGCAGAGATATTCAAGGACACGGCAAGGCTTCCGGCAAGCCCTGCTTCAGCAATATTCCGCTTCCACATATCAGAGCCGCAGCAGCAGTCAACCATCATTCCGGCTGGCACAAGGATTTCATTTGACGGCGTGATTATATTCGCAACAAGTGAGGTGCTGGAAATAAGAGCCGGGGAAACTTCCGGGGAGGTGGAAGCGGTATGCACACAGCCGGGGACCGTTGGCAACGGGCTTGTGGCAGGGCAAGTGAAAGAAGTGGTCGATTTGTTTGACCACTACCAGAAAGCGGAGAACATAACAACAACCAGCGGCGGCGCAGAGAAAGAGGACAACGCCAGCTATTATGAGCGCATGAGGGACAGCATGGAGAGTTTCAGCACGGCAGGTCCCATAAACGGATATATCTACTGGACAAAAACCGTTTCTTCTGCCGTTCTGGATGTTGCAGTGACCAGCCCGGAAGCGTGTGTGGTTGATGTGCGTGTGATATTGCAAGACGGGCAGGAAGCAACGCCAGCAGTGTTGAAAGAGATTGAAGAAGCCTTGAACGCTTCCGACATTAGACCGCTGACAGATATTGTGACGGTATCTGCGCCGGACACAGTGGACTTTTCCATTGATGTAACCTTTTATATTGCCCAGCCGAACAGAGAGAGCGCAGCAGCGATTGAAAGAGAAGTGCGGGCGGCGGTTGATGATTTCATTGTCTGGCAGACTTCAAAAATGGGGCGTGACATAAATCCGTCATATTTAACAAAAATGATGATGGACGCAGGGGCAAAGCGTGTGGAGGTGCGGCAACCAACATTTCAGAGCGTGGAAGATATTGCAGTTGGAAAATTGCAAAGCAAAACTGTTTTGAATGGGGGGCTGGAAGATGTCTGAAACAATATATGATAGTGATTTCACAAAGTATCTGCCACAACCGCTGACACATGATCCCAAAATGATTGCACTTGCAAAGGCGGCAGCGGATGAACTATTGACCGTTTCCGGGGCAGTTGAAAATGTGCTGATATATTCACGCATTGACGAACTGCCGGAAGAACTGGTGGACATTCTGGCATATGACTTCCACGTTGACTGGTACGATTATTCATACCCGTTGGCGGCAAAGCGTGACTTGCTGAAAAGCAGCGTGAGGGTGCATAAGAAGATGGGGACAAAGTATGCGATTGAAAAGGCGTTGTCTGCATTGTACCCGGAAAGCGAAGTGGAAGAATGGTTTGAATATGAGGGAGAACCCGGACACTTCCACATTGTTTGTGATGTGACAAATTCAAGAATAACTGCAAGCTATTCTGATATTGTCCGGGCGGTAAAGCTATACAAAAGGCTTTCAGCGCACATGGATGAAGTTGTTTATCAATCGCACATCCATTGTGAGATACACACGCACACAGACTTTTTCTTGTACCGTGTGCCAATGACCGGGAAGCTAAACGCAGGGACGCACCCGCAGAGGAACACACGGGGCGTGAACTATGGCAGCAGTATTGTTGTAGGGACAGAAGCGGCAGGGTTTATCTTTGTAAATCCGGCAGCAGGAACAATCCCGGAAAGAAGCACGGTATTTAATAGCAGAATGACGCAGATTGACGCAGAAACGGCGTTAAATGTGTTTAGGTATAGAAATATACCAGCTGGGCAAATAAACGCAGGAGAAGCCCCACAGCGCAGCCACAAAGGGGGAAGCGCAGGGGCGGTGATGGAAGCAGCCGGAGAAACGGCGGCTTTTCCTTTTACCAGCCCGGCAGCAGGGACGGTCCCGGAGAGAAGCACAGCGCAGCGGACGGAGGGCGGGGCGGTGGAAAATACGGTGCAAGCAGCTGGGTTTTCCTATACCGTCAAGCAATGCGGAAGCAGCCGGAAATTATAAGCAAAGGAGGGAAGAACCATGCTGACAGCACAAGCAAAGGAAGATTTCAAACAGTTTATCGAAAGAATTATTTCCCATGCGGTTGTGACGGTCAATGGCAAAGCGGAAAAGAAAGTCATACACCGCAGGGAAAGACTTTCTGACGGCAGAGTTGCGGTATATATCGCAATCACGCCGCAGCTGGGGACGGCTGCAACAATCCAGAAAGTGCAGCTTTACAATACGGCTGGGAAGCTATGGGCAGAGAAAGAAGAAAACATAAATCTTTCAAATGTCCAAGAGGGCGCATTGTACCGCTTTGTGTTCGACTTTGTAGAAAAGGAGGTGTGAAACAATGTATGAACCTAAGTTATGGCAGGACCATGTGACGCAGTATGAAGACCGATACACGGAAAGCCGGAATGATGATGGGACAATAACCCATACACCCGTTGAGGGTGAAATAATCCAGCAGGGAACGCCGCAGAACGCAGCGAACTTCAACCACATGGAAGACGGTATTTCAAACGCCGGGGAACTGGCGGCATTGATGGCAGTGGGTGCGATACACCAGCAGCAGTCATTGAAAGACCTTGCAGGGGAAACAATGACAGTGACAATGACGAATACGCAGGAATACCCGTTCAATAATTCCGTCAAAACCGTGTCACTGCCGCAGAGACGCAACCACGTTGACTATACCGTGACGGCAGAGGTTGTGGAGTATTCCGGGGGCTTTCCAGGTGAAATCATAATTTCTGCGAAGCTGCAAAACGGCTTCAAGGTTGCTTTCGCTGGAAGCGCAAAGAGTGTCACGGTCAAATTATATGTGAAAGGCGGGTTTTATTGATGGCGGCAGTAATAATCAAGCAGGAGGAACGCAGGGCGCATGAAGAAGCGGTGCTGCGTTCTTTTGGAGTGCAGGGAAAAGGGACAGCAGCCCAGCGGGAAGCAGCGGAAGTCATTGCAGCCCGCACGGTTGAAGTAGTAAAAGGAGGTAAGGACAATGGCAAAAGATACTACTAAAATCAAAGTAGTGGAGAAAGCACCGGGAAAGCCACACATTGAATTTGCGATTTCCGGGGGTAAAAAAATCACTTTTGGTGATGATGAATTGACGATCAATCTGGCAGCCAGAGAGCGTGACGAAGCAGTGACACTTGACATTTGCTTTGACACTGAAAGCGGCATTGTAATTGGCGTGGGCGGCACGGCGCAGAGGTACGCAGCACAGATTGACATTCCGGCAAGGCGTTATGATGTGATCGAGGACGGCAAAGACGAAGAAACAGAGGAAATAAGGGAAGTACCTATGCCGATCCCGTTTGATATTTCACTTTGCACATTGACATTATGGGAGGTGTAAGAAATGAGCAATTTTGATGATTTGAGCATGGCGGTACAGTCTTTTGGGGGCAACAATAAAGTCATTTTTGACGATCTGGAAAAGCCGTCAATCATGGTTGGTATTCCGAAAATGAAATATTCTGACCTTATCACTGGAGGGACGCAAGACACGCTGGATGTTTTCAAGGTGGACGGCGTGGAACGGGAAATGCTTTATATTTCAAAGTATATCAATGTTGTGGTCAATGACCGTGCATATTCCCTGCCAATGAAAGACCCCAAAGCATACATTGACTTTGACACTTCACTTGCGGCTTGCCGCAAAAAGGGTGCGGGCTGGGATCTGACACCTAACGGATTGTGGGGCGCAATCATGTTGTGGTGCAACCGCAATAATTTCTTGCCCCGTGGCAATACGAACTGGGACAGAAGCTATGAAAAAGCCTATGAAAAAGGCGTGAATACCTATATTGACGGGTCACGCGGCGGTAGGACTGCAACGGGCAGCGGACCGGTTACATGGTATCATGACGGAAGCCCGGCAGGAATTGCGGACCTTTGCGGCAATATGTGGGAATGGGTCGCAGGGCTGCGCATTGTCGGCGGTGAAATCCAGATCATTCCATACGGAAATTGTATGCGAATTGACTGCGATATGTCCGCAGATAGCACAGAATGGAAAGCGATCAAGCCGGACGGATCATTTGTAAATCCGGGAACTGCCGGAACGCTGCATTATGACTATGTAAGCGGTAAGATTGTAATAGGGACCAGCACAAATTCAGTATTTGCAAATAATACGCCGCTTTCCGGCGTGGCAGCAGTAAGCGGCGTGAACATTCCGCAGATTGTCAAAGCACTGGGATTGATGAAAGATACTGCGGACATTTACCTGGCAACGGGACACCAGCTTTATGTGAATGCTGACGGCGAACGGCTGCCGTTCCGGGGGTCTGGCTTCGGCAACACTGCCTTCGGCGGTGTGGGTGCGTTGAACTTGGACTACGCCCGTTCCCACGTCAGCGGCGGTGTTGGCTTCCGTTCCGCTTATGATGAAAAACTGGCAACTGGGAACTGATGAACTGCGGGGCTGGCGGCAGCCAGCCCCATTGAAAAATTTTGAGCAAAGGCAGGGCGCAGGAAATGCAGGAAAATTCCACGGAAGAATTGCCACAGCTTGACGCAGTACAGAACAACGCCACGCAGGAAGATTTTCACACCAAAAACAAAATATATGAATTGCTTCTGTATGCGGGACCGCAGCTTGAACAGTTTCCAAAGTCACAAAGACGGCTTGCGGATGATATACGGGGAACTATGCTGAATATGCTGCGGCTGGTGGTGACGCTGGAAAATAAACACTATAAGAAAACAACGCTGGGCGATTTGGACAATGAAGTTGATGTGCTGCGTCACCTTGTAAGACTTGCGGCAGACCCAAACTATATGAGGGACAAAAAGCCGTGCTTGCCTATAAAGAAATATGAGCAGATTTCAAGAAAAATAAATGAGATCGGCTGCATGATAGGCGGGTATTATAAATCACTGAATGGCAACCCGGCAGCGCAAAACAGCGCAGGGAAGCCGAAAAAGAAATAAAAAGCAGGGGCATTGCCGCCCTTGCTTTTTATATATGGGAATAAGCCATTAGTAGGGTATTGCCGTGCCGTTCCGGGGGTCTAGCTTCAACAACACTTCCAACGGCGGTGTGGGTGCGTTGAACTTGAACAACGCCCGTTCCAACGTCAACAACAATGTTGGCTTCCGTTCCGCTTCACCACATTTTGCCAGCAGTCACAAGCACAAGTGCTTGTGTCCCGTGCGTTTGGGTTTAAGGGGTTTATTTCCATTCCGAGGGGGACCAGCAGGGACCCGCAGGAAAAAGATTGAATTGCCGTGAAAACTGTTAGTAAGCCGCAGCGGATTTCCGGGGCGGTCGAAAGCTGGCAACAATGCCGGATAAATAAGTTACGTTTGAAATGGGAGAGAACCAGAGTAGATTTGCACGGCGCATTTTTAATGATAGGAGGGAAAAGGGATTGCAGACCATCAAGAATATTTTCCCGTTAATATATGACTTTGAAAATCTTTTCAATGCCTACAAGAAAGCTATCAAATGCAAAAGGTACAGAGCAGATGTGATGGAGTACACGGACCGGCTGGAAGAAAATTTGATTGAATTGCAGAATGAATTGATCTGGAAGACTTACAGTGTGGGACGGTACAATATTTTCTATGTGTATGAGCCTAAAAAGCGGATGATTATGTCATTGCAATTCAAAGACCGGGTGGCGCAACACGCTATTTATAGCATATTAAACCCATACTTTGAAAAGCAGTTTATTTCTGACAGCTACGCTTGCAGGGTAGGCAAGGGAACGCACCGGGCAATCAAGAAGCTGCAAAGCTGGTTGAGGAAGACGGACAGAAAGCCGAAACGCTTTTATTATTTGAAACTGGATATTTCAAAGTATTTTTACCGGGTAGACCATGAAGTTTTAATGGGGATATTGCAAAGGAAGATTGCTGACAAAGATTTGCTGCACGTTCTTTCAGTGATCATAAATTGCGAGGACACCCATTTTGGGCTGCCGCTGGGCGCAGATGTGGGCAATGTTGCCTATGATGAATTGCTGGGAGAAGTAGGGCTGCCGATCGGCAATTTGACTTCACAAATGTTTGCGAATTTGTATTTGAACGAACTTGACCAGCACTGCAAGCACCACTTGCATTTGCGTTATTACATCCGTTATATGGATGATATTATTATTCTGCACCATGACAAGAAATATCTGGAGAAGATAAAGCAGGATATAGCCGGATTTTTGGAAAAGAAACTGCATTTGCAGTTAAACAACAAAACTTGCATAAGACCAACAAGCATGGGCATTGAGTTTGTCGGCTTCCGGGTATGGTCAACACATATCAAATTGAGGAAGAAGACAGCAAAGAAGATGAAAAAGCGGTTGAAGTATATGTTTGGGGCGTTTCATGCCGGGGAAATTGACCGGGAAACGCTGGACCGCAGCATTGCTTCATATAGGGGCATTTTGCAGCACTTCAACAGCTACGGTCTGCGGCAAAGTCTGAATGAAATGTATAAAAAGGAGGTGAAGCAGGATGGGAGCAGTACAGACGATTGACCCAGCCGCCGTCTGGGAGGCGGTCAAGTCGGTTTTATCATTTCTGGCAGCGTGTGGGATTGTTATTGACCTAACGCCGGGCATAAAGTTTCAGCCCGTGCGCTGGGTGCTGAAACGGCTGGGAAATCTCATAAACGCAGATATTAAGAAACAGCTTGACGAACTGCAAAAGGAAGTCACAGAATTTAAGATTGACAGCTGGCGCACGGAAATTCTGGACTTTTCCGACAGCTGCATGAACCATAGGCGGCACACAAAAGAACAGTTTGACCATGTGATCGAAATACTTGATAGATATGATAAGTATATCACGGAAAACAAGCTGACAAACGGGCAAGTGGATGTTGCGCACGAATATATTCTGGAGATATACAAGCAGTGCATACGGGAAAATGACTTTGCGCTTGACGAAGAAGAAGAAAAAGCCCGGAAAGAAGCTGCGGTGAAAGCCAGAAGAAACGGAGGTGACAGAAAGTGAAATATGTTTTAGTTTTTATAGCTGGATTTATGCTGGCGGCTGCGCTGATTGTCATTTACAATCTGCCGGGCATAAGAAGCCGCCGCAGGAAACGGAAAGAAGAACTGAAAGAACACCCGGAAAGAAAAGGCGGCACAACAAAAGTGCTGCTTTTTTCAATCCTTATGACCTATTACATAGCATTTGCCGTGGGAGTCTGGGTGGTTGTATTCAAAGACAAAGACCAGCTGGGAACGCTGCTGACCTTTACCGGGGGCGTAACAGCTGCCGCAGTTGCTTTCTACTGCTGGAAAGCAAAAGCGGAAAATCTGCTGAAAATTAAGGCGGGAAACCCGGAATTGTGCGGATCACTGTCTGATTTCTCAAATATGACATAGGAGGTGGCAGAAATTGAACGAAGCAGGAAAAAAAGAGGTTGCGGTAGCCGCCGCAGCCATTATTTTTGCCAATGAGGGCGGTTATTCTTCTGTAAATGCAAATGACAATGGGGCAGTGAGCGTGGGAAAAGTGCAGTGGCACGGAAACCGGGCATTGTCCTTGCTGAAAATCATTGTGCAGAAGCTGGGAAAGACTGCCGCAGCGGATATTCTGGGGGCTGCATTATGCAATGAAATTTTGACTGCTGCCAGCTGGCAGACACGAACAGTGAGCGCAGAAGAAAAAACAAAGCTGTCAAAGCTGCTGGGAACGCAGCAGGGCAGGGAAGCGCAGGACGCACAAGCGGAAGCAGATATTTTGCTTTATGTGTCAAACGGGATCAAGATGGGCATTGAGGATCGGCAGAGCCTTGTATATTATGCAGATTTGGAAAATCAAGGCGGTGCGGGGGCTTCAAAGCGTGTGGGGACCGCAGCAGCACAGAAAGTCGGTGGACCGGCAAAAGTGACGCTTTCTGCAATCCATGCGGCAGCGTTGGCAGATAGAGTGATGGGACAGTATGCAAGCCGCAGGACGCTTGTATATAAAAAAGCCGCAGCATTATTCAACGACAGCAGCGGCGCAGAAAATCAGAATGGAGGTAAAGAAACTATGGGAACAAGAATTGGACACGCAAGCATTTCTGAAAACGGAACGATCAACGGCGCAAAAGGTGACAGCACGGGAAAAGAAGTTTGTGTGCGTGAATGGTATTCAAAGCCGTGGGATTTTATGGCTATTCACCCGGAAGCAGCCGTACGGGAAAAACACGCAAAGGCAGTGGAAGCAGCTTGCGCAAATGACAACATAGGATATGGGCAGGGGGACAGAAACACGCTGAACACGCTTGCAAAGGCGGCGGGATATGATCTGGCAAAAGTCGGAAAGTGTAACTGCGATTGTTCCAGCTTGCAGAATGTGGCGGCGGTTGCTTCTGGCGCAGCGGGTGTGTCATACGGAAGTAACGGCTGGACCACATCAACAATGAAAGCAGCATTGCAGAAAGCAGGGTACAAGATCATTACTGAAAGACAATATCTGGACAATGCGGCATATTGTGTCCGGGGCGCAATTTATGTCAAGGCTTCCAGCCATACGGTCTGCGGTCTGGATAACGGCGCAAATTATCAGAAGACGCTTGAAAAAGCTGGTCTGGCAGCTTCCGCACCGCAAAAACCGCAGACACCGCAAAACACCGCAGCGGCAGGAGAACAGACATACACGGTGAAAAAAGGTGATACTCTTTCAAAGATTGCAAGCAAGTATGGCACAACCTATCAGAAGCTGGCAAGCTACAACGGCATTGCCAATACAAATGTAATCAGCGTGGGGCAGATTATCAGAATACCCGGAAGCGGGACCCGTACATATACCGTGAAATCTGGGGACAGCTTGTGGGCGATTGCCGCAAAACAGCTGGGGGATGGCACAAGATACAATGAAATCAAAAACTTAAACGGCTTGACAAGCAACACAATTCACGCCGGGCAGACATTGAAGCTGCCTGCAAATTAAAGAAAAACGGAGGAAACGAAAATGAACAAAGAAGTTATTTTTTCAATCATTTATTGTCTGGTGACGGTGGGGGCGTTCTGCGCTGGAAAATACATCTTCCCCAAAATTCCGGCAAGCGTAAAAGATAAGTTGACGGACCTTGCAGAGTGGGCAGCAAAATTTGTTGTCTGGGCAAGGGAATTTTTGAAGACGGAGAGCGGGGAAAAGAAAATGGCTGCCGTTGTCGAACAGCTGAAAGCGATTGCGCAGGAAGCCGGGCTGGATGTGACGGAAGAACAGTTGAAAGCGATCGCACAGACAGCCTATGAAGCAATGAAAGCGGGGGAAGCGGAAGCGCAGCCCGGACAGCTTGTGGAAGCGATCACGCAACCACTGGCAGCACCTACGGTGATTATTAACACCGGGACAGCGGCAGTGGCAACGGACAAAGTGCCGGACGGCGCATTGCAGAGCAACCCGGATGGAACAGTAAATGCGTATGACGAACACGGAAACAAGGTGGGGACCGTATCTGCGGAAGAAGCAGAAAAAGCCGCCAGCGGTGTTGATGTGATTATCACGGAGGATAACGGCTAATTATGCCACGCTGACGCAGCAGACAGCACCAAAAACAGAGTTAAAGCCCGCAAGTGTAAAAATATACGCTTGCGGGCTTTTGGGCGTTTCTGGGGCAAATTAGAGGGATTTATAAGTGTATTCAATACCATCTTCAATGGCTGCGATTGTGTCAAGCCTATTTTTATAACAACCATTTTCACCTATCTTGCGGGCTTTTCGTTCCGCTTCTGCTTTACTTCTGGCGTTTACATGAAGCCAGTGAAACGGACAGCCGTTTTCATCATGTATTGTAATCAAGAAAGATTTATGGGGGATTTTCTTTAAGGGCGGCAGCAGTGCCGCCGCCCGGTGATTTTATTGCTGGACAAGAACCCATTCAGTAGTTGTGCCGTACACATCAACGCTGCTTTCTTTGAAGTTTTTACAGAGATTGCAGCGGGTCCCCTGCATATAACCGCCGATACATACAAGACCGTATGTTTTAGAGTTGACCCGGACAACCTTATATGTCAATTCGCTATTTGCGCAAGTGCCGGCAAAATCTGAATTTTCGTTCTTTTTGATCTGTTTGATGATGTTTCCTTTTACTAATTCCATGTGGCTTTCCTCTCTTTCATTTGATAAGTCTATTATATACTTACGGAAGTATAATTGCAATAGGCAAAATGCACAAACTTACGGAAGTATAATTGTGAATTTTATATACTTCCGTAAGAACAGAAGAAAGCCCCGGAAGACCGGGGCGGCAGGGCTGCGGATGTTATGCGGCTTTGATGATGAAATAGCAAGTTGACCAGTCATTTTCACAAGCGGAAATATTAGACTTTATAACCTTATAACCCAGCTTTTCAACTTGTTTGCAGCGGCGGGAAAAGCTGTCTGCGCAGCACTCACACAAGATTTCTTCCGTTGCACTGTTTTTCTGGCAGTTTTCGAGGACTTTTTCAAGGTCCCTATGTTTTGCGGGCATAAAGCCGAAGTGTCCGCAGGAATAAGAAATATTTTTCTGAAAGATGATATGTGCGCCATAGTCACCGGCGTAGATACCGCACCAGCTGGGATGAAGCACAATCATTTCACCAGCAGCATTGAAGCGGATCACATAACCGCCCAGAACAGCTTTACCGTTCTTTTCAGCTTCATTGACTGTCTTTATAATATCCGGCATTTGAAATCCCTTTTTCTTTAATACTTCAACAGTTTTAATATTTATCATAGTATTACCCCCTATAATTTGAAATTTGATGTTTTATTGAATATTGGATTTTCACCCCGCAAGTATTCAGACGCTGGCGGTCGCTGCTGCTGGACTATACGCCCCAGCAGCCGGGCGGGTGGTGCTTATGAATTAAATACTGAATTATACCATGACTGGCAATCTGAAAGGCTCATTGCTTTTATTCCTGCGCCGCCTTTTAATCTAAATTTGATTTGAAGATTTCTGTTTTCCGGCTTTACAATGCCACGCCCTATCTGATTATCAACACAAGCGGCGATCAATTCTTTTCTTGTGAGTTTCTTCATTGTGTTTTCCTCTCTTTCATTTGATAAGTCTATTATATACTTACGGAAGTATAATTGCAATAGGCAGATTGCACAAACTTACGGAAGTATATTTGTGAAAATTTATACTTCCGTAAGTTTGAAAAATGTGTTATACTTACGGAAACAGAAAAAAGGAGGATTTGCAAATGTCGGAAGATAAGAAAACAGCAGAGCAGCAGGAAAAGAAGTCAACTATTCCACGGGGACCGGCTGCAACCGCAGCAAAAAACAAATACCGTGATAACAATTATGATCGAGCAGAATTGGCAATACCAAAGGGAATGAAAGCAACCATCCGGGAGATTGCAAAACAGCAGGGGCAGTCATTCAATGAATATGTCTGCGCAGCAATCAAAGAGAAAGTGCAGCAGGACACCGGGGAGGAACTGGCGTGGGAAAAGAAATAAAGAATGAGAAAATTGATCATGAAATGAAAAGAATTTTGCATGATATAGGCAGATTTGAAAGCGATATACTAAAAGCAAGAAATAGAATGATAGAAGCAATATGGATGGCGATCGTGGGAAATGATACGCCAACAAGAGAAGATGGACAACTATTGATCCAGAATTACACACAGACAGAAGATGGACCCGGCAGCAGATACAGTTTTATTTACAAGGGAAAACAAGAAGCAGTGCTGACAGAAACACAAAATATTCCCGGAAATTATTCATATTTTCTTCATTCATACCGTGATATGATGGGGGAAGTCATGGAAAATATATTGCAGCTTGCAGAAAAAGAAAGTGGGTGAAAAAATGGGGGTAATGCTGACAGCACCGGGAATGAAAACACACCAATTCACATATATTCAAAATTCAATGTTTCTGGTAAAGCTGGCAGAAACATTTGATAAAAGATATGGTGAAATTGTAAAGTGGTGGATATACGAAGATAAACCAATGACAGAAAAATTTGCAAATGAAGTGCTGGAAATTGCAAAAGGGAGAGAGCAGCAGGAAAACGGGCTAAGTATTCTAATAAAACATAGTGATGTATGCGGATATTTAGAAGCTGGAGAATGTGAACAAATTTATGAAGCAATAAAAGATATGCACATACCGAAAGAAAAAGATATAGAGGACGGCGGCTTTGAATATATGCTGGACTGCTGGCGGTATATGACAAAATATTGTTCGGAAAACAAGCAAAGATTAGAATACAGATAAAAGAAGCCCCGGCAGCAGTTTTCCGGGGCTTTTCCTATGTTGTACTAACTTAACATTGCCCACGGGGAATCTGGATTCTAGGACGGGACAGGAAATTATGACATTGTTCCATGCTCTTCACCAGGCAGGACATACGATCGTCCTGATTACGCACGACGATCAGGTGGCAAAGGAAGCAGAGCGCAAGATACATATTCGGGATGGAAAGGTCAGGGAGGTGGAAGCGTGATCATTCAAACTGGAAAAATGGCGTGGAATGCGGTTTGCGGCAATAAGCTGAGGACATTTCTGACCATGCTTGGCATTATCATTGGCGTAGCGTCTTTGATTGTCCTAGTATCGATAGCCGACGGGGCGGGCAATTCTGTGTCTAATCAGATTTCTGAAATGGGAAGCGATTATCTGAGCGTGCGCATTAGCGATGATAAAGAGAATCCTCTGAAGCTGTCAGAATTTACAGACTTGCTCGATCAAGAAGAATTTCTCTCCTTTGCGCCGATCGGCCGCACTAGCGTTACTGCAAAAAGCGGTTATACTAGCAGTTCCATAAACGTATATGGAACCAGCGGGGGGTATTTTGACATTATGGATATGGAATTATATTCTGGCAGATTCTTGAAACAGACGGATCTTGAGAATCATTCGCATGTGCTTGTGATTTCTTATGAAACTGCTGTGGAATATTTTGGACGGGCAGATGCGGCGGGGGAAATTCTGACATTGGACGGCAGGCAGTTTCAGATCGTCGGCGTGCTTTCTGAGGACTGCGTCTCTCCTTTTTCAGCAATGCAGGTCGCAAACAGCGAAGAGAGTTCTGAGACCGTGGTGCTAGAGGGCTATATTCCTTATTCTTCCTTGAGCAAGATTGCCGATCATGTGCCAGAAATCAATCAATTTTACGTGTCCTCTGAAAATGAAGATTCCATGGAGCAGGCACAACAGAAATTAGAAGAAATTCTTTTCAAGCGATTTGGGAATGATGAGGATGCATATGCGATCCAAAATCAGTCAGAGGTAATGGAAGCCATGGCCGAGGTAGATCACACAATGTCGCTTCTGCTGGGAGGAATTGCGGCGATATCCCTCCTGGTGGGAGGAATCGGGATCATGAATATTATGCTGGTATCTGTCACTGAGCGTACCAAAGAAATCGGCATTCGCAAGGCGATTGGGGCAGGACAGGGAAGCATTATGGCGCAGTTTTTGCTGGAAGCGCTGATTGTCAGCCTTGCGGGGTGTCTGGCTGGAATCGGGTGTTCCTGGTGTGCATTGAAATTGATCGCAACCGTTATGGGGCAGGCGTTTAGCGTATCTATGGATCATAACGTGGCGCTGCTTTCCGTGCTGTTTTCGGCAGTGATCGGCATTGCGTTTGGAATTTATCCGGCAAATAAGGCTGCAAAGAAGAAGCCTATTGACGCACTGCGCTATTCAGGATAACTATGGCGGATGGAAAGACAGAGATCATGGTAACTTTCTTATGAGAAATAGAAAAATGTGTTTGCCTGCACCCCGCTGCATCTGTTAAAAAAATCAACTTTTATCTTTTTTGAAAGTGTTTAACAGAATGTATGTAGCAATCAGTAGGAGGACCGTAAAGCAAAGTATCATATACATGGTTGACGTGCTTACTTGATTGTCAAAAAAATACAGATTGCAATCAAGAGAATCTCTTATTTCTGCAATGATCTCTGTTGGGATGCCTTGATTTTGCATTTTGGCAAGAACGCCTTGCATAGCGTGATTGCGAATAAGCGAAGTACCGTAAGTTCCTGGTAAAAATGAAATTGTTTTCTGTAGTCCTTCTCCAAATGACGAGATCGGCATATATGCGCCGCAAATAAAACCGTATCCTGAACTAATAATGGTACCTACTGCTGAAATCTGTCCTTGTGTTGATAAGAAAAAGTTGATCACTGAAGATAGAGCTGTTCCAAACAAAACAAGCAGTAAAATGTCAAAGAATAAAAGGAATATGTCTGTTAGCGACATATGCCATCCAACGATAGCCACATAAATTAAACAAATGCCCGTTGCAACGAAGCAAATGATAAGCGTTGAAAGCAAAGTTGCAAAATAATAACCCATAGAAAGCGTTGAGGCTTTTACAGGAGATATTTTGAAATCTTTTATAGTACCGTTAGCCTTGTCTTGTACCATTAAAAAATTGGAACAAAAAGCAACTGTCACGCATGAAACGGCTAGAATCGAAGATATAAGCTGACCGCCCACAAGCCCTTCTATGATGCTTTCAGAAAGCTTCAATGCGTCAGGCAGGTTAGAGGTAAAACTATCACGGTACACATTGCCAAGAAAAGTCGCATAAAGTACAAGTAAAATAATAGGCGTGATCAGAGAGGTTAGAAACATTCCCTTATCTTTGAAAAACAGTTTGACATTTCTTTTTATAAGCATGAACAAGATACTCATTTTTCTACACCTCCTATCAGCGTTTTACCCGTGACCGCAAGAAATACATCGTCCATTTTCCCTTTCGTTATTTCATAATCATGGAACAATTGGGGATGTTTCACAATAAGATCGGTTGCAGCCCTTGTGTTTGGAACAAAAAGACGATAACCGTTTCTGATCTGCTCGTACGTTACGCCAAGAGCCTTGATCATATCTTCCGTTACGCCATAGAGGGTGATGTAATCTCCCGTATAAGTATTTTTGAGTTCGAGCGGCGTGCCTTTTGCGGATATCTCACCACCATCGATAATCACGATATAGTCGGCTTCTGCAGCTTCTTCCATATAATGTGTAGTTAGAAACACGGTCATCTTTTCATCCTTACGAAAATTGGATATGACGTTCCAAAGCGTTTTACGAGTTTGTGGGTCAAGTCCTGTTGTAGGCTCGTCAAGAATAAGGATTTTGGGCATATGAAACAATGCGCGGGCAATATCGATTCTTCTGCGCTGCCCTCCCGATAATTTAGCGACGGTACGTTTGACGAAATCCTCAAAATCAAGTATTTTTGCGAGTTCTGCAAGTCTTTTTTTGAATTCCATACCAGTAATGCCGTATAAAGCGGCGCGGCTTTCCAAATTATCGTAAACGGAGAGTGCGGAATCGAGAACAGAAGATTGGAACACTACGCCAAGTTCACGCTTCACAAAATCGATGTCCTTATCTAAGTCGTGTCCGTCAATTAAAATGTGACCGCTGTCTTTTGACAGTTGTCCGCACATTATATTTATAGTAGTGGATTTTCCTGCGCCATTGATACCAAGAAAAGCGAATAACTCTCCCTCTTTGACTCGAAAACTTAAATCTTGAACAGCTTTCACTTTTCCAAAGTTTTTGCTAAGGTGATCGATTTGGATCATATTGCTCATTTAATTTCCTCCTGTATAGCGGTGCTTTAATCCTTCATAGGCGTCAGTCAATGTCCTGCTTATAAACGCTATATCCCAATTCAAGTAGGAAGTGGCTATCATAGTGGCAATGCCATGAACAAAAATCCACATTTCTAAGTGAAAGAGGAATGCTTGATCTTCGCTTATCGCAAGATTTTTCATTATCATTTTCAAAAGAGGGCGTATCTGATCTCGATTTTCTTCGATATTTTCTTTTGTCCGGTCACGCATAAAAAGTATTTTAAACAATTCTTTTTCTTCTTTCGCAAATTGAATATATGCCATGCCACTTGCTTTATATGGAGGATATTTTTTATCAGCTATGCCTCTTTGTATATAAGACTGATAAAGCATATTCGCTGAATTTATAACCTCGCTTTGCAATTCCTCCATATTGTGAAATAATCCAAAAATAGGTTTCGCAGATGAGCCAAGTTTTGCGGCCACGCCTCTAGCGGTCAAACCGCTGATCCCATGTTCTTTTGTCAAAGTTAAAGCAGCAGCGATAATCTGTTCTCTTGTGAATTTGTATTTTGGCGGCATTCCTTTACCTCCATTTTGAATCTGATGTTGCGCAACTTATGTTTCCTATTATACCTATGTTTTCTGATTTGTCAAGAGAACATTTTTTGAGTTTCCAAATTTTTTATAATGGCCGATATTATAATGCCAAAAGGGAGCTGTCGCACGGATGTACTTGCCTGTTTAAAAGGTTTACATTGCAAAGCAATGAAAACAATATGCACAAATATTATCTTGGGAAGCTAGCTTCCCAGAATAATTTTGTGCATTCTGTCTTTGCCGCATGAGCGGCAAGAACTTTTAAACAGGCAAGTACATCCGTGCGAAAGCCCCCTTTTGGCGCTTTGAATTGCAAAATTTGGAAACTAAAAAACGTTTTTATTAGAGTTTCCGTATATTCTATCTAAGCTGCATTCTGCAACAGTCCCATCCCTAATCATAAGAAGTATGCCTTAAATGAAGACATTATGATTACCTGTTTTAAGACATGCGTTTTTGATAGTTCTGTTCTAGGCGGCTGAGCAGGCTGTAAAGCCCCCAGGCAACAAGACATAAAATCACAATCGACATAATCACCCAGTCTAGTTTAAACACTTGGCTTCCATAGATGATCAGGTAGCCAAGCCCCTGCCTGGAAGAAATAAATTCTCCGATGATCACTCCGACCAAGCATAAGCCGATATTTACTTTCATAATCGAAAAGAAAGACGGGATGCTGGCAGGGAGCACCACTTTGGCGAGAATATGATATTTTGTTCCACCCAAAGTCCGAATGAGCTTGATCTTTTCAGGATCCACCGACTGAAAGCTGGTGTAAAGGTTCAAAATTGACCCAAAAACTGCCACGGACATGCCAGTGATGATAATGGTGTTGTAATTGGCGCCCAGCCATACAATCAAAAGGGGCGCTAAGGCAGATTTGGGCAGGCTGTTTAAAATTACCAGATAAGGTTCCATGGTTTCTGAAATCTTTTTGTTAAACCATAATATAATTGTTACAGTTACAGCCAGAATTAAAGCTAGTGCAAAACTAGCGACTGTTTCAAACAGCGTAACGCCGATATGAATGAACAGGGAATGGTCCAAAGCCATATTGTAAGCGCATAAGAGTACCCGGGAGGGACTGCTGAAGAAGAAGGAATCAATCCATCCAAGCCTTGCGGCTCCTTCCCACAGTCCGAAGAAACACAGGAAAATGAAAAAACGGCTGACGGCCACGGTACGCCTGTGCCTCTTTTGAGTAAGCAGAAACTTCTGCTGCGCAAGAGAAATCTCACTCATCATGATTCAACTCCTTCCATATTTTATTAAAATAATCTTTAAATTCCGGTAAATTCCTTCGTTCCAAGGGACTGACATTTTCCGGGAAGTCAATATTTATAACGCATTTGATCGTTGCCGGGCGTTTGCTCAAAATCAGGACTTTGCTGCCAAGGCTTACTGCTTCTGATAAATCATGTGTGACTAAGATCGCTGTCTTCTGTTCTTTTTTTATAATAGAGCCGATATCGTCGCCCACAGTTAGCCTTGTCTGATAGTCCAGGGCAGAAAATGGCTCGTCTAAAAGCAGTAATTCCGGTTCCAGCGCAAGGGTGCGGATTAAGGCGGCACGCTGTCTCATTCCTCCGGAAAGTTGGGAGGGCCTTGCGTTCTTAAACTTGTAAAGGCCATAGGTCTTGAGCATGTCATATATCTTATCCTTGGCGGCAGGCGTTAATTTTTTCTGAATTTCCAGTCCCAACAGGACATTTTTTTCAATGGTGCGCCATTCAAACAGATGGTCGTGCTGCAGCATATAGCCAATGGTCCCGCTGGCCTTTTGATATAATTTTTGCCCATAAAGCAAAATAGAACCGTGTTCCGGTTCTATCAAGCCTGCCAACAGGGAAAGGAGGGTGGATTTGCCGCATCCGCTAGGACCGACAATCGCTAAAAAGTCACCCTTGTGAACCGTAAAATTTATATTGGACAACGCTGGGGTTTCTCCCTGCATGGTATGATAGGAATAGCCCACATGGTTGATTTCCATCAATTTTTCCATAAGGTGCTCCTTATTCTCACTTATTATATTGTATGTGCAAAACGGGCGGATGGTGCAATTTGGCTGCAGCGGCGTGTTGACACATCTGGTATATATTTATATAATGTGCCCGTATCATGAACAAGTGGCTTGCAGATCGAGGATATGAATGAAGCTGCTTTCTCTGCATTCAGATATTTTAATATTTTTCTGACCACAAGCGGTATAGAATTTAGAAGAAAAAGGGCTGTCGCATTAAGAAATGAAGATACAGGATTTGGTATGTTCTGAGAGAGGGAGTTACCATATTTTGTATGACATTTCTTTCATGTGCCAGTCCTGCTTTTATATCTTATGAAAACAGAAAATAGAAAAGGAGCTGGGAGGATGAACAGGCATATAACGGAAAAAGATTTTAATATATATGCAATATGTTATAAAGTTACAGTTAAGAAACCGTCCATAAAAAAGGCGGTAAGCAATTCCAAACAGAACGTGAAAGTCGTCGTCAATAAGGTGCCAGGGGCAAAAGGCTATAAATTGTTGTATACGACAGATAAAAAATTCAAAAAGGGAATAAAAACTGTCAGTATAGGCAAAACCAGCGTGACCCTTGCAAAGTTAAAAAATGGAAAAACATATTATGTGAAAGTATGCGCATATGAGAAAGATTCCAAAAGAGACAATGTTTATGGTCCTTATAGTAAAGTAAAACAGGTAAAGACCAGAAACAAGTGATGAGAGTGTCTTAAACGCCGAGCAAGATGGCAGAATTACAAAAAGAGAAACGGAATGAATCTGTGTCACGAAATATTGGAGGCTATATTGAAACAGAAAAATAGCTGTATGAAAGAAATGATTGAAAAAGTGGTGATATTGAGTAATGTGATAAATTGTAATATTGGAATGGCATATAGAGAAATTTTTGCAAAAATCTTTTAGAAGAAATCATGCTGTGTTACATAGGGACATGTTGATTGGGGGCTTGGATTTGAACGACTATGATGTATTGGCATGGATTGCAGAAGTGGTTTTCTATAGAGGGATAAATTAGGGGACGGCGTCAATGTTGCAAAATCAGAAGGGAGAAAACGCAATTGGGCAAGATATTGGTTTACCATGGAAGGGATGAGGAAGTAGTATTTCCAGAAATAAGAAAAACTCGTTATACGAAAGATTTTTCATGGGGATTTTATTGCGCAAATGATTATATGAAAGCGTACAGATGGGCAGATAGAAAGTCGAGACAAGGAATCATGAATGTATATTCTTATTTTGGAAAATAAAGAGTTATAAATATTAAAGTTTGTTTACCAACGTATTAGGAGGAAAGTATAGAACAGGCTTTGATGGATGTGTCTTCTTCCTTTATCAGTGATGAAATTTCCGATTTTAATTCAAATATTTATTATAGCAATCCAGATTATTTAAAGTGGTCTTATCTGGAAAGGGAGTTGCTGGACTAAGAGAGTGTCAAAAGGAGCATTCCATATGGCTGTATTTTTGCTTGAAGCAGTATGTTTTACATGATATAATAAAAAATAATGTTATTTCCATTTTTTAGAAAAATTTAAAAAAATAGAATAATGTCAGAAAAAATGAGAGGAGGGAACCATGAGAAAAACTTGTATTGCCAATGGCGGTATGCATGGTGGCGCAAACAATGTCGTAATCATAAAATTTGGACATTGTATTTGCCAGACATGATGCGAACGGCATTGAATGCTATGGAACATCTTTCAGGAGATGAATTATTACAAGGATTACTGGGGGTTTAATTTGACAGATATCGTAAGAAGATAAAAGGGCTGTCGCAGATGCTTTCGGGGCATGGCGCAACGTTTGCAGGCTATTTTTCTCAATCTTGCACATATCTGACAACGATGCGCCTCATCGCCTCAAGACCGGGCTGGATTCTTGTGGCGGATGATTTCATGAAGTAAGATAGGCAATGCATAAAGTAAGGCATGCTCTGTCCAGCTTGCTGTGCAGTAATTAAATAGAATTAGATTCAAAAAACAGGTAGCTTTTAAGCTACAACGAAATATTGGAGGTTATTATGAAAAAGTGCAAAAAGTTGTTATCATTTATTTTGGCTATTGTTATGGCGTTTGGTGGCATTGCCATGTCCGCAACCACTGTAAAGGCGGATTCTGGAGTTGATACAATTCGGCTGCCCCTAGACGATATCTTTGCTTCAGGTACAATTGCAACGGAAGGCGCCGCTAATTTTTACGAAGTAAAACTTCCTTCGGACGGCTGGCTTACAGTCACATATCAGGGCTGGGATATCGAGGACGCTTATTACAGCATATCTAATGAGGATATGACTAGGGAATATCACAAAAATGAGGTATTTAATTCGTCAAACATTTCCCCAAAGACTTCTGCCCGAACATTGGCATTAGAAGCAGGAAACTATACGGTCAAAGTATGGGGCTATGGAAAACATATCGGAAATTACAAAATTAAGGCATCTTTTATATCTGCTCAAAATAACGAAAGCTCAAACAATAACGAATTTTCAACAGCACAGAAACTAAATAAAAATCAAAAAGTCACAGGTTTTTTGTCAGAGGATGATACTGTGGATTTTTATAGGATTGATCTGGAGAAGAAGCAAACGATACAGATCATTTATACCGCCCGCATTGAGGATTCCAATTTTCAGATTTGGGACAAAGACAATATAGAACTCCATAAAACTAACATATTTAATGCAAGTGAGACTCAGCCGAAAACATATCTATACGAGGTCACACTGGCGCCGGGAACTTATTATGTGCAGATTTATCCTTATGGTTATGACCGTGGGCGTTATACGCTGCAATGGAAAGAGAAGATCATGACAAAGTCTCTTTCCATTTCCTCAAATAAGCCAAACAGCGTAGTATCTGGAACCAAGGTGAAATTGTCTGTGAAATTCAATCCCGCCAACACGACAGTAAAAACATGTGAATGGAGATCAAGCAATTCTTCTATTGCAGAGATTAATAGCAAGGGAAACGTCATGACAAGGCGTCCCGGCATTGTAAAATTCACTGTGACGGCAATGGATGGCAGTAATAAGTTTAAGGCATACACCCTGATTGTAAAACCAAAAAAAGTGCCAAGGCCCAAATTGTCTATATCCAGTTATTATAGTAAGAGACTATATGTCAATTTCAATACCCAATATGGTTCCGATGGTTATCAGATACAATATGCGACAGATAAAAATTTTAGAGGCGCAAAAACGAAAAACGTCGCATCATCATCGGTTACGTTAAACAATTTAAAGAGAAATAAGAAATACTATGTGCGTGTACGGGCTTATGTCAAAAAAGGGAAAACAATATATCCCGGTTTATGGAGCAGCGTGGCGTCAAAAACAGTAAAATAGATCATTTGTCTTTCTGCTGTGAGAGTTTCAACTGCTTTATAGAATTTTAAATTATCACGGAGGGGCTGCCGCAAAATAGCTGTTATATACAGGATATGATATTCATACCACAAGAATCATCTGTATATAAACTGCATTTTGTGACAGTCCTTTTTCCATATTTCGATGGAAGAGTTATGCTTGTCTATTGATATTTTTTGATAAAAATGTTAGAATGTGCCAAATATGCCGCAAGACAAGGGCAGGATGGAGGAAGACATGAAATTTATCAAAAAGGCAGGCTTTATCATAGCATTGATGATTCTTTCACTTATCGTTTGCAACGAGATAAACAGCGGGGAATTGCGAAAGTCCGTGGGAAAGGCAATCATTGGCAAAAACCTTGTCAGGTGGAACGTGGAGCGCTATAATATTGATTCCGCAAAGAGCGAGCAGGTTTTTGATGGCGTCAAAGAGGACGAAGAGGCCCTCGCTCTTGTGAACGAGGTTTTGGCGTTGGAAGACGTTTTGCAGATGGCGGCGGGAAGCGTTCTTGAAAATTCCAAGCTGAGTCAGGAACTGATAGAGAAGCTTTTTTACAGTGAATTGCCAGATTCGCATTTGCAGCAGCGGATCATGGGCATCTCTTATCAGGAAAATGACACGATTGCCCTCGAAGAGCTGAGGTATCTGCGGGTGCTCCATATGGGATTTGACGGAGAGACTCATATCGGTGAGCTTTTAGTAAATCAGTCTATTGCTGAGGATATTCTAGAAATTATGTCAGAATTATATAAAAATGCATACCCCATTGAGAAAATGATTCTGGTGGACGAATATGACGCGGAGGATGAATTGTCCATGAGTGATAACAATACCTCGGCATTTAATTACCGTCAGATTGCAGGCAGCAGCCGAATGTCCAAACATAGCCTGGGTCTTGCTATAGATATTAATCCTAAATTTAATCCTTATGTCAAGAACCTTGAAAATGGGGAGATTGTGATTAGTCCTGCAAATGCAACGGAATATGCAGACCGTGGCAAGACATTTGCATATAAGATTGACGAGCACGATTTATGTTACCTGCTATTTACAGAACATGGCTTTAACTGGGGCGGGAACTGGAATTCTGTCAAAGATTACCAGCATTTTGAGATGCCATAATTGATTCAGTTTGAAATAGTTGTGCTGATGTAAAAAAAGAGGTATAATAAGCTCCGACATAAAAGCGACAGAATAAAAAGTGATAGAAATGGAGAAGACTTATGCAGATTTATTTGCCGACCAATGTATACAGTGAAACAGACTGCGTGATGAACCACAGGAAGGAATTGGCGGCTCTGGGAAGCAGGGCGCTGCTTGTGACAGGGAAACATTCTTCACGGATCAACGGGGCATTGGAGGATGTTCAAAAAGCCCTGCAGGAGGAGCGGACATCGTATGTCGTATTTGATGAGATTGAGGAAAATCCTTCGATTGAGACGGTGATCAAAGCGAGGACCTTAGGCGTGCAAGAACAGGTGGATTTCGTGGTGGGAATTGGCGGCGGTTCCCCGATGGATGCGGCAAAAGCCATTGCCCTAATGATCGCAAATCCAACAGAAATCCAGGAGCTGCTCTATCAAAAACGGGAGCTGCCTGCGCTTCCATTGGCTGAGATTCCTACGACTGCAGGAACGGGATCAGAGGTGACTCCCTACGCAATCCTCACCATCCATGCCCGCAAGACGAAGCAGAGTATCAGTCATAAAATATATCCCAGCCTTGCCCTGATCGACAGTCGTTATTTAAAAACGGCGAGCTTGAATACGCTGCTTGACACAGCGGTAGATGCGCTGGCTCATTTGATAGAGAGCTACTTGAATGCCAATGCCAATGTATATAACCGCATGTATTCAGAGAAAGGATTGTCATTATTTGCAGAAATCAAGGATGATTTGACGCAGTGCAGGCGGCAGGGCAAAGAGCCGGTGTTGTCTCTTTCTGACACGGTGTTTGGCAGTCTGATGCAGATAGCGGCTATTGCGGGCATGGCGATTGCCCATACAGGGACTTCCCTTCCCCATGGCTTGAGCTATCCGGTTACTTACGAAATGCATGTGCCGCATGGCAAGGCGGTGGGAATCTTTCTGCCAGGGTTTCTTGCCTGCTATCAAAATAAGGAAGAAGTGGAGATGCTGCTGAAGCGTATGGGATTTGCGACAGTCGAAGATTTCACCGAATATTTGCAAGAACTTCTTGGAAAATTGGAGATTCCAGATCATCTGTGGGATGAAGATGTGAAGTCTATGTTGGAAAATCAGGAAAAATTAAAGAATTATCCGTTTCCCATAGACCAGCAAGCCTTGTATGCTTTTCGCAGATAGAGGAATAGCTTGATGAAGAGAAATTATCAGAAAGAGTTAGAAAAGATCATAGAAAAGCAGCAGCAACTGCATATAGTGCCAAAGCTGCTGCTGCATAGTTGTTGCGCACCCTGCAGCAGCTATGTATTGGAATATTTGTCTCAGCATTATCAAATTACAGTGTTTTACTATAATCCCAATATTTATCCGGCGGAGGAATATGGAAAGCGGGCAAAGGAACAAAGGTGCTTTATCCAGCGTTTTTCACAATCTTGTCTTGCGGACAAGGAAAAGGCGTTTCATGCGATTGATTTTTGTGAAGGCAGGTTTGAACAAGAGCGTTTTTACGAAATTTCCAAAGGGTTAGAGCACCTGTCAGAGGGAGGAGAGAGATGTTTTCGATGTTATGAGCTGCGCCTGAAAGAGGCGGCGAAATATGCATTGGAACTGGGAATGGATTACTTTACGACGACGCTTTCCATCAGTCCCCTTAAAAATGCTGACAAGCTCAATGAGATTGGGGAAAAACTGTCGCAGGAATATGGGATTTCGTATCTCTGTTCTGATTTTAAAAAGAAGAATGGTTATAAACGTTCGGTAGAGCTTTCGAAAGAATACGAGATGTACCGTCAAGATTATTGCGGATGCGTGTTTTCCAAACAAGAGCGGGAACGCAAAAGTCTGCAACAGGCACAAGTCATGGTTTAAGGGTTTCAAAGGAGGAAAAAATGGCACAGTTATGGGGCGGACGCTTTACAAAGGAGACAGATCAGTTAGTCTATCATTTTAATGCGTCCATATCATTTGATAAAAAATTCTATCGGCAGGATATGGAGGGCAGCATCGCTCATGTAAAGATGCTGGGAAAGCAGGGGATTTTAACAGAGCAGGAAACGGAAAGCCTGGTGGCGGCAGTGAACCAGATTCTTCAAGAAGTGGAGTCTGGCGCCCTAGAGATTTCTCATGAATATGAAGATATTCACAGCTTTGTGGAAGCCACCCTGATTGATCGGTTGGGAGACGCGGGGAAGAAGCTACACACAGGAAGAAGCCGCAATGACCAGGTGGCGCTAGATATGCGTCTGTATACCAGACAGGAAATCTTAGCGACAGATGAGCTGTTACAAGAACTATTAAATACAATTTTAATAATTATGGAAGATAATGTCAATACTTTCATGCCAGGATTTACGCACTTGCAGAAAGCGCAGCCTGTCACGCTGGCGCACCATATGGGCGCTTATTTTGAAATGTTCAAACGTGACCGTCTGCGGATGCAGGATATTTACAAGAGAATGAATTATTGCCCTTTGGGTTCCGGCGCTTTAGCAGGTACGACGTATGACCTGGACCGCTATTATACGGCGCAGCTTCTAGGATTTGAGGGACCGACGCTAAACAGCATGGACGGAGTGTCTGACCGGGATTATCTGATTGAATATTTGTCGGCGCTCTCTACGGTGATGATGCATTTAAGCCGTTTTTCAGAAGAGATTATTATATGGAACAGCAATGAATATCAGTTTGTAGAGATTGACGACGCCTACAGTACGGGGAGCAGCATTATGCCCCAGAAAAAGAATCCTGACATAGCAGAGCTTGTCCGGGGCAAGACCGGACGAGTGTATGGAGCGCTGATGTCATTGCTGACCACCATGAAAGGAATACCGCTTGCATATAACAAGGACATGCAGGAGGATAAGGAGCTGGCGTTTGACGCCATAGATACGGTAAAAGGATGCCTGGCTTTATTTGAGGGAATGTTGTCGACCATGAAGTTTAACAGAGAAAAGATGGAGGCGAGTGCCAAAAACGGTTTTACCAATGCTACCGACGCAGCGGATTATCTGGTGAATCATGGCGTGCCGTTCCGTGACGCCCATGGAATCGTAGGACAAATGGTATTACATTGCATTGAGAAAGGGATTGCCATTGATGATATGTCCCTTGAAGAGCTAAAAGCGATCAGTCCAGTGTTTGAAGAAGATATTTTTGGAGCGGTTTCTATGGAAACTTGCGTGGAGAAGCGTCTCACAGTCGGAGCCCCGGGACAGGAGGCGATGAAAAAGGTCATTGCCTTAGAAAAACAATATCTATCACAGGATTGGAAGACTGAAATACCCGATTGGGAACATAAGCTGCTGGGATAATTTATACATCTTACACAGATTTAAAGTGGATGCCCTGCTAAATTTGTAACATATTGGGTCTTGCATTTTACGGAGAAATATATTAGTATATCATACGAAAAACAATTGTACGCCCAGAACGGACAAAAAGACTAGAGCTCCCGAATGCAAGAAAAGGGAGGGCAAGGAGAAAAAGATGAGTCAGAAATTAAGAGCAGGAATTCTTGGTGGAACTGGTATGGTAGGACAGCGGTTTATCGCATTGTTAGAAAATCATCCTTGGTTTGAAGTTACTACCATTGCGGCAAGTCCGCGTTCCGCAGGTAAGAGATATGAGGAGGCAGTGGGAGACCGGTGGAAAATGGACACTCCGATGCCAGAAGCAGTAAAAGATCTTGTGGTAATGAATGTCAATGAAGTGGAGGCAGTGGCTTCCCAGGTAGATTTCGTATTCAGTGCCGTTGATATGTCAAAGGAAGAAATCAAAGCGATCGAGGAGGCATATGCCAGGACGGAGACGCCGGTGGTCTCCAATAATAGCGCGCATCGCTGGACGCCAGATGTACCAATGGTCGTGCCGGAAATTAATGCGGACCATATGAAGGTGATAGAGTTTCAGAAAAAGCGTTTGGGGACGGAAAGAGGATTTGTGGCAGTGAAGCCAAATTGCTCGATTCAGTCTTATGCCCCCGTTTTGACAGCATGGATGGAATTTGAGCCTTACGAGGTAGTGGCAACCACTTATCAGGCGATCTCAGGGGCGGGCAAGACGTTTCAGGATTGGCCGGAGATGATCGGGAATATCATTCCCTATATTGGCGGAGAGGAAGAAAAATCTGAGAAAGAGCCTTTGCGCATCTGGGGAGAAGTCAAAAACGGCGTAATTGAGCCGGCTGTTTCTCCTCTGATAACTTGCCAGTGTATTCGGGTTCCGGTGTTAAATGGTCATACAGCGGCAGTGTTTGTGAAGTTTCGTAAAAAGCCTTCCAAAGAAGAATTAATTCAAAAGCTGGTTGAGTTCAGCGGCGTTCCGCAGCAATTGCAGCTTCCAAGCGCGCCGAAGCAGTTTATACAGTATATAGAAGAGGAGAATCGCCCGCAGGTGACAGAAGATGTAAATTATGAAAACGGCATGGGCGTCAGCGTGGGCCGCCTGAGAGAAGATACAGTATACGATTGGAAATTTGTCGGACTCTCACACAATACGGTCCGTGGAGCAGCAGGAGGCGCAGTGCTGTGTGCAGAGCTCCTTAAGGCACAGGGATATATTATAGAGAAATAACAAGAGATAAGAATGGATGAGGCTGGCTCTGGCGCTTCATGTGGTTATATTTAAAGATTAACCAGATGGAGTGTTGGGAGACAGCCTTAAAATATGATTTTCAGTGATAGCAAGAACCATGATTGTCATCATTACAGAGAGATGATGTAGCCGTATTTCTTGATCCACGAATAGTGAGGAAAGATGATTGTGAATACTCGATTTGCGTACTAAAATACGCAAAAATATTGATATTTGTACCTGGGTATGTTAAGATGGAGAAAAAAAGGGAGGGCAGGCTTGTGGATCAAATATCAGTTAAAAAACGGGTGCATCGTTTGATACAGCTTTTCCTCAAAATAGCTTCACAACTATTGAACAAAAAGTTAAATCGTGATACTATGAAATAAAAGATTATTACATCAGATGAGAAAGGAAATGCGGCTATGACGGGAAGAAAATCGCAGTTGCAGTATATTGAGCAGTCATATAGTCAAAGCGGAAATCAGATTCTGGTTCTGTATGGGCGCAGAGACAACCAAGCCAGAGAGCTAGTACAGGAGTTCTGCCAAAATAAGAAATTCTTCTATTACTATGCGCCAGAAGTTTCAGCTAAGGCGCAAAAGGCGAGGATGGGACGCGAGATCGCAGAACATTACAAGATTTCTTTGTCAGACCAGAATTATGATACTTATTTTAAACGAGTCAAAAGTGGAGACGCCAGCAAACTGGTTTTGGTAGTGGAAGAATTTCAGCATATTTTAAAAAAGGATCTCGAATTCTTAAATAGCGTGATAAAGTTAAAGAACAAAAAGCTCTATCCTGGTCCAGTGTTGATTCTGCTTTGTTCCAGCGATATCCCCTGGATCGAACAAGAACTGCCCCAGATTTTGGGGAAAGCAGAAAAAAAGATTGCTGGGATTCTAAAGTTGGAAGAGCTGCGGTTTGGGGATGTGGCAGTAAGCTTTCCGGACTATGACCTGAGTCAGAAAGTGGAAGTATACGGCGTGTTGGGCGGCGTGCCAGAGTATTTTCACCATTGGGATCCCAGGGGCGACTGCAGACACAATATCTGCATGGAGATATTATCGCCACAAGGGTATTTTCATAATAAGGCAGAAACATTGATCCGCAGCCAGCTTCGAGAACTTACAGTCTATGACACGATTTTAGAAGCTATGGCAAGCGGTAAGCGGAAACTAAACGAGCTGTATCAGGAGACGGGATTTTCCAGGGCAAAGATTAGCGTCTATTTAAAGAACCTGATGGCGTTTGACGTGGTGGAAAAAGTGTCATCTTTTGAGACAGGAGGATGGGAAAACGCACAGAAAGGCTTATATCAAATAAAAGATACATTTATTAATTTTTGGTTTAAGTTTGTCTATCCTCACTTGTCTGATTTGTATCAGATTTCTCCAGAGCAGTTCTATGACCAATATATTGCGGCGGAAATGCAGGATTATCTCAATCGTTATTTTGTTAAAGTATGTATGGAATATCTTGAGGATTTGAATAACGCCCAAAAGCTCCCGCTGGAGATTCATAAAATGGGCACATGGGTAGGCAAAAAAGGAAATATCGATATCATAGCTCAAAACAGCGTCAGAGAAAATCTGATCTGTCTTTGTAACTGGTCACATCCTGAGATGACCTTTGAAATGTGCCAGAAGCTTTTTGCCAGCATGGAGCAGGCAAAAGTTTCTGCAAATTTTTATTATCTGTTTTCAGCAAGAGGATTTGAGGAGAAGCTGGTGAAAATGGTATCAGAGGAGAAACGTATCCTGTTGGTGGATATGAATCAGGCAATTTAAAGAAAGCAGGATATAATTTATGGCGAAAGCTTTATATATTTCGGAAAAACCAAGCGTTGCAAGGGAATTTGCAAAGGCATTAAATATGGATTTTAAAAATCAGGACGGCTATATGGAAGCGCCGCAAGCCGTGGTTACTTGGTGCGTAGGGCATTTGGTGACCATGAGTTATCCAGAGGTTTATGATCAAAAGTATAAAAAATGGAGTCTTGCAACGCTTCCTTTCTTGCCAGAAAAATTTAAGTATGAAGTAATTTCTGGAGTGAAGAAGCAATATAAGATTGTGGCAGGGTTGCTAAACCGCAGGGACGTGGAACGGATTTACGTGTGCACGGACTCTGGGCGAGAAGGGGAATATATCTATCGCCTGGTGGAACGTCAGGCAAACGTAAAAGGCAAAGAGCGCAGAAGAGTATGGATTGATTCGCAGACAGAAGAGGAAATCCTTCGGGGGATTCGGGAAGCAAAAGATTTGTCAGAATATGATAATCTCTGTGAATCTGCATATCTGAGAGCAAAAGAAGATTATTTAATGGGCATTAACTTTTCCAGGCTGTTGTCTTTGAAATATGGCAATGCGATTTCAAATTTCCTGGGAACCAAATATACAGTGATTAGCGTGGGGCGTGTGATGACCTGCGTCCAGGGCATGGTGGTGCGCCGGGAACGTGAGATCCGGGAGTTTGTAAAGACGCCGTTTTACAGGGTGCTAAGTACGCTAGACATCCATAAGAATCCGGTAGAAGGAGAGTGGCGAGCCATGGAGGGTTCTGCATATTTCCAATCGCCGAAGCTTTATAAAGACAATGGGTTTAAAGAAAAGAAAGATGCGCAAAAGCTGATTGAAGATTTGACCAATGAAAAATTGCCAGAAGAATGGAAGGCAGTGGTGGATAGCATAGAGAAGAAAAAGGAGACCAAGAACCCGCCTCTGTTGTATAACCTGGCAGAACTACAAAACGACTGTTCTAGACTCTTTAAAATCAGCCCAGACCAGACCCTGCAAATCGCGCAGGAGCTTTATGAAAAAAAGTTGGTAACTTATCCGAGGACAGATGCCAGGGTGCTCTCTTCGGCGGTGGCAAAGGAGATACATAAAAATATTGCAGGGCTTAAGGGCATACCTTCCGTCAAAGACTTCGCAGATGAAATTTTGACAAAAGAAACATTTAAAAAGATAGAGAAAACCAGATATGTCAATGACAAGCAGATTACGGACCATTATGCGATTATTCCTACAGGGCAAGGCATTTCGGCAGTCCGCAGCCTCAATTCCACCGCTGTGCATGTATTTGAAGTCATTGTGCGAAGATTCTTAAGTATTTTCTTCCCTCCGGCAATCTACAGAAAGGTCAGCCTTGTCACCGTCATGCAGCCCTCGAAAGATCGAAAAGAGAAATTCTTTTCCTCTTTTAAAATACTTGAGGAATCTGGATTTTTGAAAGTGACAGAGTATTCTTTTCAAAAGAAAAAGGAAGCAGATCTTTCCAGCGGTGCGAAAGAGGGAGAGGGCGGACAGTCCTTAGGCATGGAGTTTATGGAACAACTTGCCAAGCTTAAGAAAGGAATGGAATTGCCAGTAACTGCATTAACTGTCAAAGAGGGGGAGACATCGCCGCCCAAACGTTACAATTCTGGCTCTATGATTCTTGCCATGGAAAACGCAGGGCAATTAATTGAGGATGAAGAATTGCGCGCTCAAATCAAGGGAAGCGGGATCGGCACCAGCGCCACAAGAGCGGAGATCTTGAAAAAGCTAGTTAGCAATAAATATCTTGCGCTCAACAAGAAGACCCAGGTGATTACGCCGACGTTATTGGGGGAATTGATCTATGACGTGGTAAACGCCTCCATACGCTCTTTGTTGAATCCAGAGTTGACAGCGAGCTGGGAAAAGGGACTGACCTATGTCGCAGAGGGGATCATTACCCCGGCAGAATATATGGCGAAGCTAGAGCATTTTATTACAAGCCGTACCAGCGGGGTGCTAGGACTTAATAACCAGTATATGCTGCGCAGCTATTTTCAACAGGCGGCGTCATTTTATAAGACAGAAAAAAAGAAAGAAGGAAAGAAAAAGAATGAAAACATGTGAGATCAGCAGTATGTATACCTTGTCAGAAACGATTGCGGCAGATTTATTTGCAGATTTGACCTATCCTTGGGAGGCGCTTCCCAAAATCGGGGCATTTATCTGTGAATTGGGAAAAACATTGGATCCTGAGAAATATGAGCAGCGGGCAGAAAATGTGTGGGTTGCAAAGAGCGCAAAGGTTGCGCCTACGGCGTTTATTCACGGACCAGTAATTATTGACGAGGAGGCGGAGATCCGTCACTGTGCATTTCTCCGTGGCAACGCCATTGTGGGCAAAGGGGCGGTCGTTGGCAATTCTACGGAATTGAAGAATGTAGTGTTGTTTAATAAAGTGCAAGTGCCGCATTATAATTATGTGGGGGATTCTGTCCTCGGCTACAAGTCCCATATGGGCGCTGGCTCGATTACCTCGAATGTAAAATCAGATAAGACGCTTGTCGTAGTAAGGGATGGCAAGGAAGAAATAGCTACTGGCCTTAAGAAATTTGGCGCTATGCTAGGAGACGAGGTGGAGGTAGGCTGCAACAGCGTGCTCAATCCAGGCACCGTGGTTGGAAGCCTTAGCAATATATATCCGCTGTCCATGGTGCGGGGCGTGATTCCTGCACATTCGATATACAAGAATAAAAATGAGATTGTCGAAAAAGAGTAAATACAAAATATAAATATTGACAAGAGACATCATATGTACTATTGTATTAAATGAGTAATACAGTAGGCGTGTGGTGTTTTTTGCTGGAAAAGGAACATGCTTCGGTTTTCTGCAAGCGAAAGAAGACGATTTGCAGCATTTAGACATGTCAGAAAGAGAGGTAGTTATGTTAGAAATTCAGGAATTGACAAAAAAATATGGAAAATATCTTGCAGTGGATCATGTGAGTTTCACCGTGCCCACCGGGCAGGTAGGCATCCTGTTGGGACCCAACGGAGCCGGGAAATCTACAATAATCAAAAGTATTGCAGGGCTTTTGCGCTACCAGGGCGGCGTTGGGATCGAGCATATGCCTGCAAGGACATTGGAAGCCAAGCGAGTGTTTGCCTATGTGCCAGAAGTGCCAGCCATGTTCGACGCGCTGACAGTACGGGAACATATAGAATATATTAAAAGAGCTTATAATTCTGATATCACAGATCAAGAAATCAATCAGCTTTTGACAAGATTTGAATTGGATGACAAACAGCAAAAATTGGGCAGGGAGCTTTCCAAAGGAATGATGCAGAAAGTAAGCATTTGTTGCGCCCTTGCAATCAAGCCCAAGGTCATCTTGCTGGACGAACCTATGGTAGGACTGGATCCTGCCGCAATTAAGGAGTTGAAAGAGGTGGTGCTGGAACTGAAAGAGCAGGGAGTTACCGTATTGATTAGCACGCATATGCTGGAAATGGTCAAAGAGCTGTGGGATTTGATATTCATCATGGAAAAAGGAAAAATTATAGGGATGTTTAATAAAGAAGATCAGAAAGACGCAGATATCGAGGAACTGTTCTTTCAGATTACAGAAGGCGGTGAAGCGAAATGAAAGGACTGATTTATCTCTATCAGAGGACTATCATAAACCGCATAAAACATGCGTTAAAGCGTCCAGCAGCCTATCTGATGGGGGCTTTTATCCTGTTATATATGGCGATGATTTTTTTCAGCTTTGATATGATGATCCAGGAGGGGGATTTTGGCTCGCCAAAAAACGTGGTCACGATCTTATCGGGAATCATATTGATGCTGATTCCAGGAAACATTATCAGCTATTCCAAGCGGAGAGGGCTGCTCTTTCGCCCGAGCGAGGTTCATTTTGTATTTTCCTCTCCGGTAAGTCCCAAGATGGTGCTAATGTTTGCAGGGGCAAAATCTTTTGCAATCAATTTTTTGTTGGGAATCGCAGTTGCGGTGTTTGGAAGGCTTTGGTTTGACATAGGGATTTTTCAGGCGATTGCATATTTCCTGCTGTCTGCGGTGTGTGAGAGCTTTCTGGAGGCGTCCCTAATTATTTTCTGTTATGGAAATGAGCGTTTTACAGAGAAATTTTTTAAGAGGCTTGTTGTTTTGATGTATCTTTTTATGGCGGTGATTGCAGGCGCCGCAGTGATTCTTTTGCTGACCAGGGAACCTTCGTTTCAACTGATTCAGGATTATTTTGCGCTTCCGGTGATTCAGCTTGTTCCGATTGTTGGATGGACGATCGCCGTCATCCGCCTGATGTTTTTGGGACCAGATACAGTGAACCTTATTGGCACGGCGTTATATCTGGGTTCCACAGTGTTTCTATCTATTGCCGCATGGAAGATGAAATGTACTGGGGCATATTATGAGGATGCTATGAAGTTTGCAGATGATTATCAGAAGATTCTGCAGAATAAGAGAAAGGGCATCGCTAACATTCCCTGGAAAAAGAAATCAAAACTCCGCCAGGCTACGGTAGAATACAAGGGCGTTTATGCCAAAGCCATTTATTTCCGGCAGATGCTGGAATATAAGAAAAATGCGACGTTTATTTTTGGCTGGAATACGCTGCTTTGTCTGGGACTAGGTATTGTGATAGCGGCGGTAGGTTATTTCAATGACGCAGTAAGCGAGTTTGGGGAGGCGAAGATATTTATCATACCTGCCGTTGTGGCATATGTAACTTTTATTTTTACTGGTTATGCGACCAAATGGTCAAAAGAGCTGGAAAATCCCTATACATATCTGATACCGGATACGCCTTTGAAAAAAGTATGGTATGCCACGAAGATCGAACATTACCGCTCGATTGTGGATGGGATTCTGGTAACTGTTCCGGGTGCCATAGTATTTGGCCTTAATCCTGTGCTTGCCATATTGACAGTGCTTTTATATGTCTGCCTTCAGGCAAATCGTCTCTACTACAATATGCTGGCGGATGCTTTGGTGGGAAACCTGCTGGGAAATTTCGGAAAATCGATGGTGAAGCTTTTATTTCAGGGATTTGCCATGGGTGCGGCTATTGGAGTGGCATTGATGGCGGGACTGATCCTGGGAGTGGAAACAGGGTTTTTTATGATGATATTGGTGACGGGGATCCTTACGTTTGCAGGGGCTGCCATTGCCTCGATCTCCTTTACGCGGATGGAAGTCGCGGATTAGAAAATAAAGTTGGAAAACACTGGACTATTTTGACAAAATATGATTAAATATTGTTAGATCTGTTAACGGCATGGCAATGTGGTTAGCATGAGAAAATTTGTATATTTGAAAGGAGTCTTAACATGATTTACACTAAGGAAGTCGAAAACATGTGTCCTGTAGCTAAGGGCGCAAAACATGAGCCTGCCCCAATTCCAGAAGAAGGAAAATGGGTTCATTCCAAGAAAATTGAAGATATTTCTGGTTTTACGCACGGCGTGGGCTGGTGCGCACCCCAGCAGGGCGCATGTAAGCTTTCCCTGAATGTAAAAAACGGCATCATCGAGGAAGCTTTGGTAGAGACTATCGGATGTTCTGGAATGACGCACTCCGCAGCTATGGCGGCAGAAATTTTACAGGGTAAAACTATTTTGGAAGCATTAAATACAGACCTTGTATGCGATGCGATTAACACGGCTATGCGAGAGCTGTTTTTGCAGATCGTTTATGGACGTACCCAAAGTGCATTTTCTGACGACGGACTTCCAGTAGGCGCCGGTCTGGAAGATTTGGGAAAAGGACTTCGTTCTCAGGTTGGAACTATGTATGCCACGAAAGAAAAGGGTGTTCGTTATCTGGAAATGGCAGAAGGGTATGTAACTGGCATTGCGTTGGATGAAGATGACGAAGTAATTGGTTACCAATTCGTAAGCCTTGGAAAAATGACTGACTTTATCAAAAAGGGTGATGATCCGAATACTGCTTGGGAAAAGGCAAAAGGACAGTATGGCAGAGTGGCAGACGCTGCTAAGATCATTGACCCAAGAGAAGAGTAAGGAAAGGAGAACGAATACGATGGCTTTATTTGAATCATATGAAAGAAGAATTGACCAGATCAATGCTGTATTAAATAGTTATGGGATCAGCTCTGTGGAAGAAGCTGAAAAGATTACAAAAGACGCTGGGCTTGACGTGTACGAACAGGTAAAGAAGATCCAGCCGATTTGTTTTGAGAACGCTTGCTGGGCTTATACCATAGGCGCAGCGATTGCAATTAAGAAAGGCGCAAAGAGGGCTGCGGACGCAGCGGCAGCAATCGGAGAGGGATTGCAGGCATTTTGTATTCCAGGTTCTGTTGCAGACCATAGAAAAGTAGGTCTTGGGCATGGAAATCTTGGCAAGATGTTATTAGAGGAAGAGACAGAATGTTTCTGCTTCCTGGCTGGTCATGAGTCTTTCGCAGCGGCAGAAGGCGCAATTGGCATCGCAGAGAAGGCAAACAAGGTACGTCAGAAGCCTCTGCGCGTAATCCTCAATGGCCTTGGCAAGGATGCGGCTCAGATTATTTCCCGTATCAATGGATTTACATTTGTAGAGACAAAATATGACTACAAAGAGGCAAAATTAAACGTAGTATTTGAGAAAGCATACTCAGACGGGCTTCGTGCAACGGTAAAATGTTATGGCGCTGATGATGTCCAAGAGGGCGTTGCAATTATGCATCATGAGAATGTTGGCGTGTCTATCACGGGCAATTCCACCAATCCGACACGTTTCCAGCATCCCGTGGCAGGTACATATAAGAAAGAATGTAACGAGCAAGGCAAGAAATACTTCTCAGTTGCATCCGGCGGCGGTACGGGACGTACCCTTCATCCAGATAACATGGCGGCAGGACCTGCTTCTTATGGCATGACAGACACCATGGGACGTATGCATTCCGATGCGCAGTTTGCAGGTTCTTCTTCTGTTCCAGCTCATGTAGAAATGATGGGGCTTATCGGAATGGGCAATAACCCAATGGTAGGGGCTACTGTTGCAGTTGCAGTTTCGATTGAGGAAGCGGCTAAGGCTGGCAAGTTCTAAATTATAGTATAGAATCAAGGGCTATCGTTGACATGGATTGTCGGTGGTAGCCTTTAATTTTGCCACGTAGCACACAAATATTAAACATAAAAAAGACCGTTATCCCAAGTAGGAGGATAGCGGTTTTTTTATGGATAAAGGGCATCTGCATTTGACAGACACCCTTTGATACGGTTTTATATAACGGTTATATTCATGTGTTTAGAATACAGTTCCGTATTGCTCATAACTGTTCCTCCCATTTCAATTTTCCACTTCCCAACAGATAACCCATAAAATAGATGTATGTATGTCTGGTCTGTACTCCATTCTTTGTACTTATAATGTCCTTTGTCTGCCAGGTTTGACATAGCTTTCAAAAGTTGCTGATTAACTGGAATTGACGGTCTGTCCATAGCCTCTTCAATTTTTGTGATTTTCTCCATCTCGGATTTTAGTTGTTCCATTGTTCTATGGGTATATACCTTTTCGGTAATATCCTCTATGGCATGTCCGACAATTAGCTATAAGATATATTCATCAACGTCACATGATTTTGCCTTTGTAATGAATGTATGTCGGGTTTCATGTGGGCGGTGTGTCATTTTTAATCTGTCCATGACTTTCTGGAATCTCTTGCGGTATTTATCGTAGGTCATATATGTACCCTGCTGCCCGTTTACATCATTAAAGAGATATTCAGATTGCAGAGTGTCAGCTTCTTTGATACGGTTTTCAATTAACGGTTTTATTACTGGATGGATAGGAACAATTCTATTTTTACCGGCATCCGTTTTCAAGCCGCCTTTCATGATTTCTGCTTCAATGTCAATATCTGCAATTTGAAGTATAGACAATTCCTGTGGCCGCCATCCGCTGTATATCCCTATCAGTACCATATCGACAAAAGGTATCAAGTTTTTGCTATCCCATAACTGCTGTACTTCTTCATCCGTAAACGGTATTGGCTCTTTTGTGCGTTCTCTCTTGATAGGATTGTCATTTGCAAACATGACAGAAGCATAATCTTTATCTACAATATCATGTGCTACAGCATATTTATACATCATATTGAACAGACTTTTGATTCTGCTCTTTGTACTGTCTCCGACATCTGCATTTAAGATAGTACCCTCTGAATGTGATACCCTTATATCTTTCATCCGCATATCATAAAGACCGTTACAATAAGCGTATGCCGCTGTGATAGTTCTGATACTGGACGGATTGGAGAGCGTAGGGAAATACCCCTCATTCCATTTTTCATAGACTTCTGAAAATGTAATGCTATCCGCTATAATTTCATACGGATGTTCGTTGTATTCAGCAAGAGCAATCATAGCTTCTTCACGAGTGGCATAATAGCCGATAGTGAAGCGTATTTGCTTGCTTTTACCTGTATCGGCATACAGTTACCCATTTATCAGTTTTGACAGCCCTAAACGGTTTTGAACGCTTTCCAGGCAGTTTGTAGATGGTTCCGTACCCATTAGGCAGTTTTGTGGGTTTGCCATTTCTGATACGTGGTTTTGTACTGGTAGGGCTATTTATAGGATAACCACAATGAGGGCAAGCGGCGGCTTTATCTGATACATCATGCTGGCACTCTGGACACTTTAGTAACGCCATTAGATCATTTCCTTTCTATAGACAGGCTTATATCCATTAGGTAGTTTCGCTTTTATCATTTCATTTTTTAGGTTTATATTTATTCATAGACTTTTCGATATATTTGACAAAGCCTGAATAATCATCACTTTTTCTATATTCTTTAATTTTGATTTCTACATCAGAAATCCACGGACTGGTATATAACTGTTCATATTCAAGTGAGTTATCCGCTCTATCTGCACGCATTTTCATTGTTTTATATTTTTTACGGTACAATTTTGAAAATGGGTCAGTAACTTTTTTATCATAACTAATATTTTTGCATTCTGAACAATATTTAGTGTCATAATCCTTATATTGAATGAAAAATCTTTTGCATAAATCACATATTTTTATGTTATATCCTTTTGAAAACATATTATATCTATCAAATGTAAACAGATTATCTAAGGAGGTATTCAGATACAAAATAGTGGGTATTCCTCCTAATGGTCTAATAGTGGTTGTAAATGAAGATATATAGGGTGTAGTAGTGTCAAAAAAATTTTCATTATATAAAAAGAAATCTTGTCCAGTAATACCATCCATACAATGAAGCAATCCATGAGAAATAGAGGTTGCTTTTGTAGGTTCATATTTTTCCAATATATCAGGATGAGATTGCCACTTTAAAAAATCTCTTATTATCAGTATTGCGATAATTTCTATGAATCCCATGTTTGTTAAATCCCTATAAAATTCTAAAAAGAAATCAATAGATGGTTTTGGGTAACGTGCGATATAATCTCTATATTTCTCATGAATATCTTTAAGTGCCGGAATTACAATATGAGTAGAGATATTCTTTTTAGAGGATAGATGTATTGAATAATTTTTGCGTAAGATATTTGCAGTTTTTACAAAAATATCTCCTAAATTATATTCAATAATATGCTGTCCTTTAAAAAATATATTTTCATTATCAAGGTAAAAGATATATTTATCATTATTTATTGAAAAGAATGGGGATACGGAATGAAAAACATTATAATACTCTTTAATTCCCAATTGTTCAAGCATATTGCAAATCATATCCATTTCTTTTATTAAGCAATCATTTTCTTTAAGTAAAAAACTAATATTACGGAATGTATTTTTTATATCATCACTCATATATTACCTCATTTATGTTGACACTTGACTATCCCCAAATATGGCAAAATCAAGTGACAATGGACTTTCATATAGAAATTTGTTATGTTTATGTAGACATAATAAAATACTATAACTTAAATGTCAACAAAAATATAAAAATTATTGGAGGCAAGAAAAGATGCGTAATAAGGAAATAAAAGAATACATCAAATCAAGAAAAGTTCCTATGTGGAGAGTTGCAGAGCGTTTGGGAATTACCGATAGTTCATTCAGCCGTATGCTTCGATATGAAATTTTAGAAGAAAAGAAATCTCAAATTAGAGCGATTGCAGATGAACTGGCAGCAGGGCAGCAGGGAGAGAGCACGCGCCATATCTGCATTGAGTGAAGCAGACAGGACGGCGGTATTCAATCTTGAAAGGGATTATATGCTTGGGCGTATCACAAGAAAGGAGATTGCAGAAATGGCACAAAAAGAAAATCGAACCATGACCTATGAACAGTTTGTGAAGAAATCAGAAAGTGGCGAAAAGGGAACATTGAGAGAATTATCAAAATTTGCTAAAGAATCCCCGGAATTATATCAGCAGTACCGGGAGAGATACCACCGGGAGCAGGACGAGCAGACAAGGCTACACAATAGGCGATTAACTGAAAACACATTCAAAAACAAGCCATTTTCAATTAGATAAGGAGGTAAAATATTATGGAATACAAACATATTCAGACAACAACGGCTTTACGCAATCAGAACGGAATTAAGGCGCATCGGATTTTAGATATTGAAGATAAACACTTAATTTTTCAATTATGGCTAAATAGTGACGAGCAGGGGCGGCTGATGGTATCAATGCCGGAAGAATACCGGATAGGAGAATTTATTGATTTACAAGTGATACGGACAAGTAGAACGTCGTATCAAGTAATGCTGATTGGACGGACGCCGCAAAAGTTTATTCCTGTAGATGGGCGAGCAATAGCAGTATAGGGGGAGGATTATGGATAATAAGAATGGTACAGCGCAAAGGCAGCAGGAACATAAAGACCGCCAAACACTGACAGCGGAAGAAATGGCTGTAAAATCGGCAAAAAGAACAGGGAACGAGCGGGCAAGGCGTGAAATTATTAGCGACTATGCAAGCGGAAAATGGAGGTAGATCACATTATGGATAAGGACACACTTATAAACAATCTGCTTGTGAACTATGGCAAATATGGTGTTACCAGAGCAGAATTAGAACCGATTATAGACGATGGCATACAAAACTATGATTTGTCATTAGAAGCTATCTACAGCGGTTTGAGAATGAGCCTTGCATCTGCATTTAATGAGCATGAGTATTTCTCTTTAGATGATGTAATGGCGATAACCGGAGAGAGCCGGGAAGAACTTTTACAGAGGATAGAGCAATGCAGGCAGGAGTTAATAAAGCAGGGGAAAACCCGGACGCTTATTTCAAGCCTGTAGAGCCACAGAGGGCAGCAGTCTATTACTTTCCTAACGGTTTGCATTAACGGAATTTATTCTTGAATTTATCAGGGAGATATGCTATATTATGATTAAACAGAGGGAAAGCCAGAGAAGCGGCTACCCCTCACAATAACATTAGCGTGTTATAAAGTAACAGCCGTCAACTATTGCGAGTAGTTGGCGGCTATTTTCTTTTGTCCTTAAAAATCTGATAAAGCAGACTGATAAGGGCAACAATGAACGTACAGAACAAAAAGAAATCCTGATATGTAATCATTGTATCGCCCTCCTTTCTTTCGTCTGGAGGGCCGTTATACCCTCCGCAAAATACAAGAGGGGTAAAGCCGCCTTTGGCTCTATGGTTTCCCATGAATGGAGTATAGCACACATTTCTTTGCCAGGCAATTATAATATACTTTTTTGCTTTGGCAGCAGTGCCGCCCTATATTTATTGTCGCAAGCGATCAATCTGCCGTATCGCCATTTCCGCAATGTCTTTGGCGTAACAAATCTTAGACAGACCAACCCAAAATTCACGCTCATAATCCTTTTGAAGCTGCCGGAACTCCTGCATAAGTTTTTCGTACTTTCCCCACCGCATAAATGGCGGCCTTGGAACATGCCACAAATCCTGAATGCATATACCAGGATAATCTTTCCACCAATGTGTATATCCCAGCTTCTTTTCAACAATGCGCTCCATTTTAAGCCGCATTTCATCCATTCCGCTTTTCTGCTGACTTGCATAGTTCAGCTTTGCACATTTGCGGCACATATAATGTTCCTGCCGTCTGTAAAGGTATCTGACACGCTTTCCGCAATATGGACAATGAAAATATAGCCTTGTGGATTTTCCGTCAATCCCCGGCACACTGGATAAAATCAAATCAGTGTAAGAATCCCCCTCCCTGATCTCTGCCATTCCCTCCCCCACATAATAGACAATATCCCCCCTGAACAACGGATATTTTACAGTTTCTTTGCAGAAAAGGTATTTATCCCCTTTGAGATAATCATAAAAAGAAAAGCTGTCAATCCTGCGGAAGTTTTCAAGCTGCCTGTGCGTCTTATTGTGTCCGCCGGAACCGTAACCGCCCATATTATCATCCCCTATCTATATATGCGTTCTCTGTTACTATTTCCTATATGTGCGTGTTTTGCCTAAATCAACGGCATATTTACACTTTTTGTAACTATATAAATCCCGAACCCCTGATAAAATCAGAATTTTCCAATACTGCACTTATCCAATTATCAGGAAAAAATACCATAAAATCTATGAATAATGTGTATAAATCATGGAAAAACCATCAAAAAACATCACAAATCATGCTTTAACTGGCTATTTTAAAATCTCCTTTGCGTAATACTGGAAAGTGGAAACTATGTAATAGCCAGCATATTCCGGGGAAATGAATTGTATGTTTGCGTCAAATCTGTGTTCAAACGTCTTTAAAGATGCCATATAAGCAGCAGGCGTGAACTCTGTGCGGTATCTATGCCCGATAATGTCAGAATAGCCGCCGGGGGCTTCAATCATCAGATAAACCTTGCAACCGTCATTCCCGGCTTTCAGGAACTCTTTTTCAAACCGTTCTCGCTCCTGTGCAAGGTGGTGCCTTTCTCTCAATGACAATATCCCTGTGAAAAAATATATCTTCATCTGCTGCCGCTGCCGGAATCATAAACGAATAATCGCCATATTCCAACGCCACAACCTGATAAGAAATGCCCTGCTTGTCAAAGTAGCCTAATATATGGCTGTTCTTCTCCCTCGAATCAACTAAGATAATCAGGCTCTTTGTCATGCGTTTTATTTCTCACACACCGTATTTATACTGTTTCACGCTCTATGCCCCTTTCTTTCAGTTCCTTATCCAAATTGGCGAGAAACCGCCGCCGGAATCTGTAAAAGCCGCTCCGGCTGACGGCTGGTCTTTCCATTTCCCCCAGTTCCCACAAAATTTTCAGCCTGTCAAAAGACTTGCCTTGCCTGATAGACAATAATATCAGCGGTTCTATAAATTCAAATTCTTTGCAAGCTGCTTTCAGGATTTCAGGGGAATATACCCCGGCTCTGCATCCGCTTTGTAATTCTTCAAGCCGCTGCCGCCCAACGCCGCCCTCTGCATATTTAAGACGCTGCGCCGCCCTTGTGCCGCTCCTGCGTTTACCTCTTGACATTTCAAGCCCTCCACCTTATAATTTATTTGGGCTAAGGTTCGGAGCTTGCTTGATCAGGCTCTTTTTATTTATCCTCAATCAACATATTCTTAGATTGTTCCAGTGCGAAATGGGTATCTCGTGGTATCTTCCGCATTTCTCTATTTTTTGCAACCTCATACCTATATGTCCTCATGAAATTTGACTGGATGACATTTTCCACACTCTCGCTGTCCGTTTGTGACCAATTGCGAAGTTGAGATGGAGCGCCTACCACTTTTTGTACAAGCGGAGGCAACTTCTCAAATTCCTGTTCAGCACCATAGTACCCATTACGCAATGCTTTACTGACAAGTAACCATGCTTCCATTTCGCTTAATTCCTGATTGTTTGCAGTCCTATCCAATAATCCAATAATTTGTCCGGGAGCTGGCGCAAATCCGCTTGTATCAGATACAATAAATGCTTTCAGTGCTGCAGCAATCTCCTGATATGTAAAACTTTCAAACATTGATGCCCATGCGTCAACAGTAAAACTCATATCTGCCGGATGCCAGTTTGGATATGTGGATGCAATCACCATTACAATTTGTTTTGCTTCGTCTCTCGTCATACCTTGCTCCAATCCACACCACCTTTCGGTGTACTTCCTGTTTTCTGCTCCTTTAAGGGAAATAATCCCTGCCAGCTGTTCATAACTGACTGATTAAGGATTTGAATAGCCAAATCATTATCCATACTGTCAGAGAATGGTAATACTGACAATCCTTCCAGTTTCTTTATTGCCAATTCAACTGCTCTTTCCGTCATAGGTTTTTTAATCTGTTTCCGCATTTCCAGATAGTCAACAAAAGCCTGATTGAGTGATTCATCATTTGGGAAGTAGGCTTTGGTGTGTTTTGACGCTTTTATATTATCCTTTCCTTTACTACCCTTATCTTTACTATTCTTATCTATACTATCCTGTGTATCCAAAGTGGATACAGTTTGTATACACTGTGTATCCACCTCATAAATGCCATTATTTACGGTCAATGCCGCAAGCTGGCTTTGATAAATTGTACTTTTTCGTCTGTCATTCTGAATATAATTATTCTGCTTCCAGTGCCGGATAACAATAATACCATCCTCCAATGCAATAATAAAACCTTTGGCAATAAGCAGCTTTAAATCATCCTGATTTGCCCCAATCATTGACGTTACCCTCTTTGGTGATGAAACGAACCCATCATCATCAGCCCTCATTCCCAAATGGAAATATAACGCCTGTGAGGATATGGGGAGGTCAAGGAAAACATCTGTATCCACCACATCCAGCGAGAACATTCTTCTATTTGCCATATCCGCAATCCCCCATTTTAAATTGTCCTTCTGTAATTTGTAAGGCTTTCTTTGCGCTTCTGGTTGCTGCAAGTGTATTTTTTGCCCTCGCATCCATACAATGGACAAATTCTAAAAGCTCCTGCCTGTTCTTTGCCTTCCAATATCCGCTTCCGGAACCGCTGCATATAACAGCCCCTGCATTACGCTCCAATGCAATCCGCTCCTGCAGATCTCTTGGTGAAGTACACCCGGTTATCTTTACCAAATCAGCAGTTGATATGGCATTTTCTTTTCCGACTGGCAGTATATCCATAATCGGGAAATACTTCTTTTCAGACGAACTATTATTTTGTTGTGAAAATTTTTCTGACATTATATTGTTCCTTTCCGCCGGATGCGGTATAATCGTATTGTATCAAAACATGGCTCCGGCTATGTTCCGCCCTCTTTAGCGTTGCACCGCTTTGGAGGGTGTTTTCTTTGTTACATCCGCTCTCATTATTTATCTGATAAAGCATCCATGTACTTATCAACTTTGGGAAAATCAATTAAATAGTTACGTCCGATTCTTATAACAGCATTTGCATCCTCTGCAATCTGTCGCATGGTATTTCTTCCAACACCATAACGCTGGCACGCCTGATCTATTCTGCCTGTTTTTACATCAATTCCCGATTCTGACCTGACTAACCTATTCTTCATAAAAAATCACCTTTCTTTTATTGTTTGTTGTTGTGTTTTTTTATGCTTTCATGATATACTAGATTTATCAGAAATAACATATCTAAAAAGTATCTAAAAAGGAGCAAAAAAGTGTCAAAAAAAGAAACGGTGTTTCCATTAAATACTTTCGGAGGACGAATGCAAGATTTACGGAAAAATAGATTAAAAATTTCACGACCTGAATTTTACGATTTGATATATCCAAATGGAAATGTTGCAAACGAATCTAAAAGCCGCACAGTTAAGAATTGGGAAAGTGGAGAATGTGAACCTGATTTAAGAACGATCCAAAAGATTTGCACCGCTTTAAAATGTAGTTCTGATTATCTACTTGGCTTAGATAACTGCACAACTAAAGACGCCCAATTTATTCATGACAAAACCGGGCTTTCAGAAAAAGCAATAGAGCTATTGATTGACTGGAATGAAAAAACAAAACTTCCACATGATGATTTTTACCGTATTTCCATCTCGTTTTTTAGCGACTTATTAGAGTGTTGCGGCATTCAAGCGGTTGCTCTGGCTCAAAATGTTTCTAATTATTTATTTTATAGGAAAATAAGTGAAACTGAAAATCTTACTTCCAAAATTACTAAAGATAAATATGATAAATATGAAATTGCAAGGGTACGTGCATCTTATAAATTTATGGATTGCCTTGAATATATTTATGCACATTCTAAAAATATTCCAACTAAAGAAGAGTTGCAAAAGAAATATCCCAGAACAGAAGAAGAAAAATTATTGGATGAAATCTTAGGTTAAGCTTTTTGCCTACATTAAAAAGCACCCGATACCAATTAACTGCCATTATAAAAAAGCCCTCTCTACTTTCCACCAGTAGCAAGGGCTTTGATTTTTGAAACTCTATTGAATTGAGATAAATTTGAGATAAAACCGCCATTCTGGCAGCAGTACAATAACAAACTTTCCTTTATTTCCGGGCTTTTCCGGCTCTAAAATCAGGAAAGGCTTTTCATCGTGGGGAACAACAAAACATCCCTAATCGCCGGAGAGTCCGTCAACAGCATCACCAGCCTGTCAATACCGTATCCGATCCCCCCTGTAGGCGGCATCCCGATTTCCAATGCATTCAAGAAGTCCTCGTCCGTATGGTTCGCTTCCTCATCGCCAGCAGCAAACGCTTCCTCCTGCGCTGCAAAACGCGCCCGCTGGTCGATAGGGTCATTCAGCTCGGAATATGCATTGCACATCTCCCTGCATGTGATAAACAGCTCAAACCGCTCCACATAATCCGGTTTGTCCGGCTTTCTCTTCGTAAGGGGAGAAATCTCCACCGGATGATCCATAACAAATGTGGGCTGCACCAAATGCTCTTCCACAAACTCTTCAAAGAACAGATTCAGGATATCCCCCTTCTTATGTCTTGCTTCATAATGCACGCCCTTTTCATCCGCTATTTTCTTTGCCTCTTCCGTATCCTTTATCAGATCAAAATCCACGCCCGCATATTCCTTTACCGCGTCAATCATTGTCACTCTTTTAAACGGGCTTCCCAAGTCAATCTCCACTCCGCCATAAGTGATGGTCGTCGTGCCGCATACTTCCTGCGCCACATGGCGGAACATGTTTTCCGTCAGATCCATCATACCGTTATAATCTGTGTATGCCTGGTACAGCTCCATTAAAGTAAATTCCGGGTTGTGCCTCGTATCCAGCCCCTCGTTGCGGAATACGCGCCCGATCTCATAAACCCTTTCCATCCCCCCTACGATCAGCCTCTTTAAATACAGTTCCAAGGAAATCCTCAGTTTTACATCCTCATCCAGCGCATTGTAATGCGTCTCAAAAGGCCTTGCCGCCGCTCCTCCTGCATTGGAAACAAGCATGGGTGTCTCCACCTCAAGGAAGCCCTGCCCGTCCAGATATCTCCGAATGGAACTGATAATCTTCGATCTTTTGACGAACGTGTCCTTCACTTCCTCGTTCATAATCAGATCCGTATATCTCTGGCGGTAACGGATATCCGTATTCACAAGCCCATGGTATTTTTCAGGAAGAATCTGAAGGCTTTTGGAGAGCAGCGTCACCTCTGCGGCATGAATGGATATTTCCCCCGTCTTGGTCTTAAAAACTTCGCCCCGGATGCCCACGATATCTCCCACGTCATATTTCTTAAAGTCAGCATAGGACTCTTCCCCGATACTGTCCCTGGCTACATATGACTGGATATTCCCCTGGATATCCTGTACGTTGCAGAAGGATGCTTTTCCCATCACGCGCTTGGACATCACGCGCCCAGCTATGGAAACGACCTGTCCCTCCAGGCTGTCGAAAGCATTTTTAATGTCAAGGCTATGATGTGTTACATCGTATTTGGTGATCTGGAAAGGATCCTTGCCGTTTTCCTGAAGAGCCGCAAGCTTCTCCCTTCTCACCTTTAACAACTGGTTAATATCCTGTTCCTGTGCATTCCGTGCTTCTCCCACCGCTGACACTCCTTTTCTCCTATGACTTATTTCCCAGAAATCTTTCCATAATATTCTGATTATATGCCTAATCGCCCTATCGTACCAATCAGTTGCTGGACCGCTGGATCTCCAGCACCTTGTACTGCAATACGCCGACCTGCGTTTCCACGCTGACCACATCATCCACTTTTGCCCCGATCAGAGCCTTCCCTACCGGAGATTCATTGGATATTTTCCCTTTTAAACTGTTCGCTTCCGTCGAACCAACAATTTTATATTCCAATTCTTCCTTATATTCCAAATCTAAAATCTTTACCTTGCAGCCGATATTGATTTTATCCAGATCTACTTCGTCTTCTACGACTACTTCCGCATTTTTCAGGATTTTCTCCAGTTCCTCGATTCTTGCCTCGATATCGCGCTGTTCGTCCTTCGCCGCGTCATATTCCGCATTTTCTGACAAATCGCCCTGCTCCCTGGCTTCTTTAATCTTCTGTGCCACTTCCTGCCTTTTTACCACCTTCAGCTCATGAAGCTCATCCTCATATCTTTTGAGACCCTCATAGGTTAAAATATTCTTCTTCTCTTCCATTGGAACATTCATACTCCTTTCGCAGTTTTGTAACTAACGTTTAGCGCAAATCCTGTTATTGCTTGCAGAAATCAACTCTGGTATTATACCCATTTTTCACCAGAGTGTCAAGGAATTTCACTACTGATATATATCGGATATCTTCCCGCTCTTTTTCTATCCTTTTTCTTTTTCTTTCCTCGGACCAAAAATCCACATAAGAAGCCCTGCGCGGGACTGCCCCAAGCGCTATTTCCCACCCCTTTCCCCTGTCCAGGATGACCGTTCTCCCGTCTTTCCCATACGGCCGGTCCATCTTTGCCACCGCCGTTGGAATCCCATATTCTTCATAGATATAATCCGTAAATTCCTCGTATCCTTCCGGCCTGTCCGTCGCCAAGGCAAAATGATTGATTCTCGCCAGATAAGGGGACAGGAGATAAAATAAGAGCTGCCTCTCTTCCCGAAGCTCCTCTTCTTCCCACGCGCTTCTTTTCCCCCCGCCTCCCCCTATGTAAACCAGATATTCCATACAAGGGACCTGCCCTAATACCTTTTTCAGCAGCACTTCGGGAGGCAGTTTTTCTTCTACCCCGGCCAGAAGAGCCAGTTGGGGCTGCAAATAAAATTCTTCTGCCTTCTGCTCTTCCACCGTCCTGCCCATCGCATCCCTCAGCCTGTCTTCCTTCCAGGCTCTATTTTTTCGGCAGAATTCCGGCACGCCGCAGCATCCAAGCATTCCCCCCTCCTCCATTCCAAGGTGTTCCACTGCCATCTTTCCCCGGCTCCACCCGTGCTTTTTCCACCGCTCCCCTTCTTTCAGGTAAAAATATAAAATTTTCTCTCCCTCCACTGCTTTCCTGCCTCCTGCCTTCTATTAGAACAACGTATGATAAAAAGACGCTTCTTATTCACAAAGCGCCCTTTTATTTCGCAGCCATATCCTGGCAGAAAATTTCCTCTACTCCCTTTTTCAGCTCCTCCATATCTTCTATTTCGTTGATTCTGCCCCGGAACCTGGCGGAATTGGGATAGCCTGCGGTATACCAGGCGATATGCTTCCGCATCTCACGAATCCCGGTATATTCCCCCTTATACTTTACCTGTAGGTCTGCATGGCGCAGAATCGCCGCTTTTACTTCCTCCGGCCTGGGATATGGTATTTTTTCCCCATTTTCCAGGAAAGCCCTTACTTCGCGGAATATCCACGGATTTCCCTTGGCCGCCCGCCCGATCATGATCCCGTCACAGCCGGTTTCTTCCATCATGCATCTGGCCGTTTCCCCGTCCGTGACATCCCCGTTTCCGATCACTGGGATGCGGACCGCTTTCTTTACCTCCCTGATCACGGCCCAATCCGCCTTTCCGGAATAGAATTGCTCCCTCGTCCTGCCATGCACGGCCACAGCCGCCGCCCCTGCCGCTTCCGCAGCTTTGGCGATCTCCACTGCATTCACATGTCCCTCATCAAATCCTTTTCTGATTTTCACCGTTACCGGCTTGCGGGTCGCTTGTACCGTTTTGGCAATAATCCTTTCCGCCAAAGCCGGATCTTTCATCAGCGCCGAGCCCTCTCCGTTATTTACCACTTTCGGCACCGGGCAGCCCATATTAATATCAAGGAGGGCAAAGGGCCTTTCCTCGATCCGTTTCGCCATTTCGCTGATAATGTCCGCATCCGAACCGAACAGCTGCAAAGATACCGGCCCTTCCTCTGGATGAATTTCCATCAAAGACTCCGTATTCCTGCTGCCGTACATAATCGCTTTGGCGCTCACCATCTCCATTCCCAGAAGCCCTGCCCCCTGTTCCTTGCACAGCAGACGAAATGGCAGGTCCGATACGCCTGCCATAGGAGCTAAAACCACATTATTTTCCAGAACTACATTTCCTATTTTTAACTGTTTCAACCACTGCTTTGCCATCGTCATTTCCTGTTCTTTTCATAAATCATCCGAAGCCCGTCCAAAGTGAGCGTGCTGTTGTAATACTGGATGCTTTCCGTTTCCTCGGAAATCAGCCTGCCCAGCCCCCCGGTCGCTACCACCTTGAGATTATCATAACCGCTTGCCTTCTTCACCTGGCTGACAATATATTCCGTCTGGCCGATCTGCCCGTATATCAGGCCTGCCTGCATACTGGATATGGTTTCCTGGGCAAGAATGGACTTGGGCTTTTTAATTTCCACTTCCGGCAGCTTGGCCGTCCCTTCCCATAATGCTTTCGCGGATATCCGTATGCCCGGCGCTATGATGCAGGCTACAAAGCTTCCGTCTTCCGAAACCAGATCATAAGTAGTGGCCGTTCCAAAATCCAGCACGAGAACCGGCCCTCCGTATATCTCATAAGCGGCCACCGCGTCCACAATACGGTCGGCCCCGATCTGCCTCGGATTTTCCGTCACGACCCGGATTCCTGTTTTCACCCCCGGCCCGACGATAAGGGGCGGCGTCTTCAAATAACGTGTCACCGCCCCCGTCAGGGAATGCATCACGTTTGGAACTACGCTGGCAATAATCGTTCCTTCCAGATCCTCTTTTTCCACCGAATTGATCCGCAGCAATTCCATAATACTCATCCCATATTCATCCGAAGTACGCGCCTGCTTCGTCGTCATGCGGAAAGTAGCCACCAGTTCCTTTCCCCGGTACACTCCGTATGTTATGTTTGTATTTCCGACATCGATCACTAAAATCATTTCTTGTTTTCCTGCCTTTCCGCCGCCCTGCGAATTTCGCAGCCTCTCATTTTACCCGATTCGATTCTATGCATTTTCCAATGGGATGCTTTCATGCAAGACGAATACCTTATAATAAAGGCGCAGCGCTTCAAACAGCTCCTGTCTGTTCCTTCTCACCTCGCGCACCATCAGGCCGCTGCTGATCTCATCGTACAAGTAATCATCCTCCGCAAAATCCGTTTCCATCACTACATCGCCGCTCTCTTCAAAGGCAATGGTAAAAATACCCCCGATCTCTTCCGTAAAAAGGACGCAGATAATATGCAGCTCGTCCTGGATGGACTGGGGGATTCCTCGAAAATCCTTGTTAAAATAATACTTCTTCTCATATGCGTTAGCGCCGCAAAGCACGACCTTCCCATCAGACATAACCATAGATCCCCCTTACCGATACTTCCCCAGCATATACTTCCACGGTCTTTCCATCCGGCATTTCCACCAGCAGTTCGCCGGAGGCATTGATTCCTCTTGCCACTCCTTCGAATTCTCCTTTAGGATCCAGCACCCGTACCTGCCTGTCCCTGTTTACCAGATATCCATTATATGCTTCCAGCATATGGCTCAAGTTCAGATCCCTTTCATATGTTTCGTAATTGATTTCAAACCGCTCCAACACCTTCTGCAAGAGTTCCGCCCTCGCCGTTTCTTTTCCGCTCTCCAGCAGAATCGATGTCGCCGTCCGCTCAATTTCCTCCGGCATGACGTCCAGATTCACATTAATTCCCACGCCAATCACCACGTGTTGGATGTAATCGGTTTCCAATGTCATTTCTGTCAAAATACCGCATATTTTCTTTCCGTTCAAAACCACATCATTGGGCCACTTAATCCCTGCCTCCTGTCCGCAGCAGGCTTTGACGGCCTCCGCCACGGAAAGAGCCATCACCAGCGTAAGCCCGGATGCTTTATCCGGGGAAAAATCCGGCTTCAAAAGGATCGTAAAATAAATGTCTTTCCCCGCTGGCGATTCCCAGGCTTTGCCTCTTCTTCCCCTTCCGGCATTCTGCTTATCGGCCACTACTACCGTCCCATGGGCCGCACCCTCTTCGCCAAGACGTTTAGCATCGATATTCGTGGACCCGGTTTCCTCGTAATAATGGATATCCCTGCCCGCCCACTGATTTCGGATACGGCTTTTTAATTCACTGTAGGAAAGGACATCAGGCGTTATTTCCAAATGATATCCCTTATTTTTTACTGCTTCGATCCCGTATCCTTCTTCCTTCAGCTGATTCATCACCTTCCAGACCGCCGTTCTGGAAACGCCGAACTTGCTGCACAGCTCCTGGCCGGAAATATAACCCCCGCTTTCCCGAAGGAGCTTTAAAATCTCTGTTTTCATCATGTTTCCGCCCTCAATGCCGCTTTTTTCGTTACTTCCGCACACCCTCTCCGTCCGGTACGCCGAGCGTGGCCGCCATCACGGCCTTTATCGTATGCATACGGTTCTCCGCTTCCTCAAAAACGATGGATGCTTCCGACTCAAAAACTTCGTCCGTCACTTCCATCTCCGCTATGCCGAATTTTTCACTGATCTCTTTTCCTGTTTTCGTATTCAAATCATGGAATGCAGGAAGGCAATGCATGAATACCGCTTTTTCCCCTGCCAGTTCCATCACTCTTCCATTCACCTGATAAGGGGAAAGTTCCCGTATCCGCTCTTCCCATATCGCATCCGGCTCTCCCATGGAAACCCAGACATCCGTATAAATCACATCGGCCCCTCTCGCTCCCATTTCCACATCTTCCGTCAGAGTGATCGTCGCCCCTGTGTCCTTAGCTATTTCCCTGCATTCTTCCACCAGCTTACTGTCCGGGAAATATTTTTCCGCCGTACATGCCGTGAAGTGCATTCCCATCTTAGCGCATGCCACCATAAGGGAATTCCCCATATTATAACGCGCATCCCCCATATAGGTAAAATGAATATTTTCCAGATATCCGAAATGCTCCCGGATGGTCAGCAGATCTGCCAGCATCTGGGTCGGATGGAACTCGTTTGTCAGGCCGTTCCATACCGGAATCTTCGCATACCTTGCCAGTTCCTCCACGATGTCCTGTCCAAACCCACGGTACTCGATCCCTTCATACATGCCGGAAAGAACCCTGGCTGTATCCGCAATGCTCTCCTTTTTCCCGATCTGGGAGCCGGAAGGATCGAGGTAAGTCGTCCCCATCCCCAAGTCATGGGCCGCCACTTCAAAGGAACATCTCGTCCTCGTGCTCGTTTTCTCGAAAATAAGCGCCACATTCTTTCCCTCATGCCACTTGGTCAGGATTCCCTGTTTCTTTTTTTCCTTCAAATCTGCCGCCAGATCCAACATATATCCGATTTCCTCCGGGGTAAAGTCCAGCAGCTTTAAAAAATCACGGCCTGTCAGATTCATAATCCTTCTCCTCTCACCTAAAATCCGGCAGCCGGAACGCTTCTTCCAACTGCCGGAATATATTCTCCATCCAGAGAATTTTTTACTTTCCTTCTACCACGATCTCCTTCAAAGAAGAAGCCAGTCCTGCTACTCCCTGTATCTCAGAAGGAATGATAATCTTCGTCGCTTTTCCGTCCGCCGCTTTCTCAAATGCTTCCAGGCTCTTGATCGTAAGCACGGCCTGGTCTGCCCCGGCTTCACGGATCATCCGAATACCATCTGCGGTCGCTTTCTGTACTTTCAAAATTGCTTCCGCTTCACCTTCCGCTTCACGGATCATCTTTTCTTTCTGCGCTTCGGCACGGAGAATCGCGGACTGTTTTTCCGCTTCCGCTTCCAAAATCACGGATTCTTTCTGGCCTTCTGCTACCAGAACCGTAGATTTCTTTTCACCTTCCGCACGAAGGATCGCCTCACGGCGCTCGCGTTCTGCCTTCATCTGTTTTTCCATCGCATCCTGGATCGCTGCCGGCGGAATAATATTCTTAAGCTCCACGCGGTTTACCTTGATTCCCCAAGGATCCGTCGCAATATCCAGCGAAGCGCGCATCTTCGTGTTAATGACTTCCCTCGATGTCAGCGTCTGATCCAGCTCCATCTCGCCGATAATATTCCTGAGCGTTGTAGCTGTTAGGTTTTCAATCGCCATAATCGGATTTTCCACGCCATAAGCAAAAAGCTTGGGATCCGTAATCTGGAAGAACACGACCGTATCAATCCGCATCGTTACATTGTCCTTCGTGATCACCGGCTGGGGCGCGAAATCCACAACCTGTTCCTTTAAATTCACCCTCTTCGCCACTTTGTCAAGGAAAGGCATCTTAAAATGGAGGCCTACCGACCAAGTTCCCTGGTATGCTCCCAGCCTTTCCACTACATATGCGTATGCCTGCGGCACGATCTTGATACAGGATACTAAAATCAAAACAATTAAAATCAGTATAACGAGCATTACAATTCCCATCATCCACTCCGTTTCTGCCTGTCCGATCTGCTCAGGCTTTTATCTCTTTTTTCTCTTCTACAATTAATTTTACCCCGTTAATCGCGATAATATTAACCACGCTGCCTACATCAAGCCGGATTCCGGCCTCTGCCGTACGGGCCGACCACTCCATTCCGCCCACAGTCACCTGTCCGATCCCCTGAAGGTTATCGATCTCGCTGATCACGATCGCCTGCCGCCCCACAAGGCTCTCCGCATTTGTTTTTACCCTGTCTTTGTTAAAATATTTGACCGCTATGGGCCTTGTGAAATATAACAGGATAAACGATACTGCAAAAAACAGGACAATCTGTACCGCCAAAGGCAGCCCAAGCGCCGATGCAATCACCGCCAGCAGGGCTCCTCCGGCAAACCATATGGTCGTCAGCCCCATTGTCGCTATTTCAATAAGGATAAACAGCACCAATGCCACCAGCCAAAAAATCGTATAATTCATTTGAATAACCATGTCCTTTCCGAAGTCCGCCGACTCTATAAACGCTTCCTTATTATCTTACTATACTTTCCTTTTTTATTCAATACAAGCAAAAAAGATTTTCGCAGAGGAAGCCCTGACAGCTTTTACCAAAATACATGGTCTCCAATCACAATCCCTTCATGGGCGCCCACTCTTCGGAAATGAGTTGCCGTGCCGATATTCGTAGCGCCGTTGATCGATTCCTGCGCCGCCGTGATGCAGCTGGCTGGAATGTTGCCGCCATATACTCTCGCCACTTTGCCGTTCAATGCCGGGGTAAACTGCCCGGATGCATAAATAACGCTGTAAATGGTATTCGGATATGCGCCGCTTCTCACGCGGTTCATAACCGTTGCGCCTACTGCCAGCTGGCCCTCGTATCCCTGGTTTCCTGCCTCGCAGTAAATCAATGCCGCCAAAAGCCTTGTATCATCCGCTCCTACTGCCACTGCGCCCTGGTTTGCCGTAAGCTTCGCCTTTGCCTCCGCTTCCGCCTTTTCCCGCGCTTTAATCGAAGCTATCGTTTCGCCTTCATCAATATGGAAATCCAAATCCACGAATTCCGCCGAAACATAGCCTGTCTTATTGTCATACTTTACACTGATCCATTCATCGTCCATCACTTCGATCACGTCCAGTTCGTCATCCTGGGCCATTAATGCAAATATCTCGGACTCCGTGCTCGGCTCCGTGCGGATCCGCAGCGCGTCCGTATCGATCGTCACAATCAGATTCCCTACTTCATCCGCAAGATTCTCCGCATCTTCGCCGAACAGCAGATATTCATCCTTTGCCCAGCCAACCAAGTCGCCGGATCTTAACTTTGTCCAGCCGTCCTTTCTTTCCAGGATCCTGCCGCCGCAGTCCTTATACAGCACGCCCACTTTTTCCGATTCCTCATCGGCCTTTGCACGGACATTCAGCGTGTTCTGCACGTCTGCCATCACCAGATCCGATTCTTCCTCCTGCGGCTCTTTTCCAGTCTGCAAACTTTCCCTTACCGTATTCTCCGTCACCTGGACTCTTGACGCGGAATTATCCGCCATCAAATCACCCGGCACGGCTTCCTCCTCTTCCTTCTTCGTTTCTTCCAATTCCTCTTTCTCATCTGTATCAGGCGCAAGGAGCGTTGCCACTCCCACATTTAAAGAATCCAGATATTCCTGGCTGCTGGTCTTATCTTCCCCGGCTACAGCGGTCATACCTACAGCCATCATCATTACCAGACTTACAACAAAACCTGACAACAGATGTAACGGCTTTCTGTTTCCTGACATTTCCTTTCCCTCCAATGAGTACCCGGTCCGTTCTTCCGACACGGCCGGACATTTTTTTCCTTTCTATTATTGTATATAATTATTACGAAATTGTTAATTTTATTACATAAATAATATCAAAAGAAAAGGAAATTGTCAAGTTTGTTGATTCTTGAGTTTCCGCAGTTCTGTACACAGAACTACCAATCAGCTACACCGATTA
>OFGQ01000017.1_pt1 | contig 144715 bp, 116 predicted proteins | sample 1521791 | NCBI WGS metagenome assembly OFGQ01 (sample SAMEA3504116, study PRJEB24116) | mouse gut metagenome | biome: mouse gut; feature: mouse-associated habitat; material: faeces | place: Denmark | collected 2011 | reverse complement strand
ACCATCCCGTCGCTGATGACCACAGTCAACCGCACGGAGTGCGGTGACCCCGACCGGCCCCCATCTAAACTACTCTGAAAACTCTATAATCTTGCCACGTCCGGCTCCACACATCCCTGCTCTCTATACTCTCCAACTCTCTAACTCTCTAACTCTCTACTCTCTCAACCCCTCAACCTCAAAAAAAAGCGGCGAACTCTTCCGAGCTCGCCGCCTTTTCATTATCTATTTTTTGATCACATATTCGTCCAGGCGATATCCCAGATCGACACGCGGTCAACATTCTTATCTGTTCCGGTCAGGCAATCATTTACAATTTCGATTGTAAAGTCACCGCTCACGTTGAAATCATAGCTGAAATTATAGACCTCAAACTTGGTAATGCTGGTCAGTTCTACAGTCTCGCTCTTCACAACACTACCGTTCTGCTTGATATTCACAGTGAACTTACACTTGCTGTCGGCGAAAGCGAAGCCATATTTGAATGTCAACGTCTTGATACCACCGGTCAGTGTCGGTGACACAAGTGAACCCGGAGCTGAAGATTTACCATTGAGACACACAGCCTTTGTAGCATCTGTCGAACCGATGAACGTAAACACAGGATTGTTGTCCTTCTCGCCACCCGACTGAACGGCGCAGTTTGTGGCTACCCAGCCGGCGGTGGTTGTGAATTCCTTGTATGAGCTGCTGTTGGTCAACGTGCCGAGGTCGGCTGTATTGTCGCCGCTAACCGGAGGATTGGGATCCTCGCCGCCACCTTCTCCTTCGCCACCGGTGGTGCCGGGTGTGCCTGCAACTACATCCTCAACGCGATATGTCGTGTAATTCGATCCGGATGCCGCGCTGTAGAGGAAGCCGATATAGATGGTTCCGCTGAAGCTTTCAAGAGACACATTGCCGGATTCAATATAATCGCTCCACGATCCATTGGGCTGGGCTATTGTAGCATTCAGTTTGGTCTTCGTGGCTGTTGCAGGATCTGCCGAACTGAGGGCATACACTTCAAGTGTACCATTACCCTGATAGCCTACCTTAGTTTTAAATGTCACAACCTTGTTGGTCATGCCGTCAACATTCAGCGGTGCGGAGATCATCCACGACTCAAAGCCGTTTGTGCCCGGAGTCTTGCCGCTGCCATAGGCTGTGATCTCGGCGCAGTTGGTCGGGTTGTTGGCATCTGCTGTTCTGATAAACCAGGCTGCATTGCCCGATGTCTGCGCGATGGTGAAACCTGCGGCTGTCGGGAACGAAGAACCATTGTCAAATGTCTCGTTAAATGAGGTAACGGGAGCGACAGGAGTCGGATCGGGAGTTGTGCCGCCGCCTTCAATCTTGTAGTCGCTGGTGTTCTTCACGCCGGCTGTTCCGAAGTATGCGGTAAGATCACCATAAACCGACAGCAGTTTGCCGAAGTTCTCAGGATGATCCATCAGGCTCAGAGCATTGCGGAGATTACCTGCCGGAAGAGCTACCGGACAGCACTTGGTGTAGTCGGTCTCTCCAGGGGTATTGGCGATCAGAAGGTTAGTGCCGGAAGTTGCCGGAAGTGTGAACGACGATTCATTGAGATACATGCTGGGCACATAACCCACAATGTAACCGCTTACCCATTTGCCGGTTTCGTTGACGGTCTTGCCTTTTGCCACAACCTGAGTTGCGTTATAGGGCGAGTCCTCTGTACCGGTTCCCTCAGCAACTGCGTCACCTTCCGTTCCGGGAACTTTAACACCCTCGATGCGCCATTCATTGGTTGCTCCGGTGTTTCCGGTGAAGGCATTCATGCTCAGGGCTGTGCCCGGAGTTGCGAGTACCCAGATCTGCTTGAGGTAGTTTTCAGGAACATCGCGCAGGTTGCCGTATTCGCGCAGAGGTGAGCCCTGTGGCAATGTCAGCAGCATGCAGTCGCTGAGTGATTTCGATTCAGGTGTCTGACCGATGATCAAAGTGACATTGAGCTCGGCATCTGCACCCCAGATGATATCATCTTCACCTGTTACCTCTGTGACACCGGCGCGGACAGAACCTACAATGTAACCTGTGTACCATGCAGCCACCGGATTACCGGCTTCGAGCATCTGCAATGCCTCGTCGATATCATAAGGATTGGTCTCTGTGCCTTTGGGAAGGGTCGGGTCGCCGAAGTTCAGCAGATCGTCAGGCGAACGCATAAGCAGCTGCCACTGGATGTTGCCGCTGCTGCGGTAAGTCGACAGGATACCCACAACGTCTCCGCTCTCTGCCGGGAGCTTCATGCTCCAATAGTTGGCATAACCGCTGGTGCGGACAATGATCTCGTTGCCGTTCTCATCCTTCAGCGTGCGGTTGGTGTTCACCTTATGTGCTGAGCAGAAAGATGCTTCGCCACCCTCTTCAAAATACACGTTGTTAAGGCGCACAAGCTGGCTCTGATACTTCTGCATGCTGGCGGCATCATTGCCGAGCTCGCCGAGCGTGACGGTCAGAGTGTCAACCTTTGCAGGTTCCGGAAGTCCGTTGAGTTCCGCATGCTTCTTGAAGAATTCAAGCGGCATGAATGTGGCCTGCCAGCCGTATGCGGCTGAATAGTCGGGATAGCCGAGCTGCTGCAACGTGCTGTACTTACCGATATACATCTCGGTAACGTCCATAACAACTTCCTGACCGATGCGGTAGTCATTATATAGAGAGTTGGCGTTGATGCTCATGGCCAAGGCTCCGGTTCCGTCCTGGATAACGAGGCTCTTGTAGATATTTCCGGATGCGTCTGATGAGATCACACGGCCGGCAACTACGATATGCTCGCCATCAGCCGTCAGAGGTATTTCCTTGATATAATTGTCAGCATCATCCCAATACGTAGCCTTCAGATCGGCTATCGTGGTATTGGGCTGGAGCTTTGCAACTGGCACATTGAGGCCGGGAGCGTCGAAGTCGTCCTGACAGGAGGTCATCGACATGCCGGATACCAATGCCGCCAGCATCACTCCGATATATGTTTTGATTCTTTTCATTTCCTTTCTTATATTTTATAAGGTGTATGGGAGATTACTGTTTCTCGTATAAGGTCGGCATTGTGCCTGTCTCCGTTGAGTAGCTGCCGTATGAGGTGTACTGCGAGGAGTACTGCAAGTACTTGTTGACCGATACATTCGTGATCTTGGCGCTGCCGTTTGCCTCGAATGTGATGGTGAACACTGATCCTTCAACTGCTGTGCTGGAGAAGTTGAAGCTGTTGTAGGTGCCGGTCTGGTAGAGGTAGTTGCCATTCGACATCTGGATGGTATATCCACCGGTTGCAGAGGAGATGGTGAAAGCGTTGTCGTCAGCGGCCTCAATGATGCCGTTGTTGTCCGTAACGTCATCCACATTGAGATAACCGTATGTGCCGGTGTTCACCTTGGCTGCCTTACCATCGGCGACAAGCAGATACTGCTTGCCCGATGTGATGGCTGTCACTTTCTTATATGTTGACTTCGCTACAGGAGTCGTTGCTCCTCCTTCTGAACCCCATGCGTATGCGGTTGGTGTTTTGATCCCCTTGGTTCCGAAATAGGTTTCCAGATTACCCTGGATGGAGATCTGCTTGCCAAGATTCTCAACATGATCCACAAGATTAATCTCATCTCGCAATGCTCCTGCCGGAAGTTGCACAGGAACACACTTGTTGACATCCGTTTCATTAGGAGTTGCTGCGATCAGAACATTTGTTTTCAATGAGAATGGTGCTGCAAATGCGGCATCTGTCAGACTCTTGTCGTTAACTGCACCTACAATATAGCCGGTGGTCCATACAGACGTTCCGGTTGCTCCGGCAATAACCTGTGAGCAATCATACGGTTTTTCAGCTGTGCCGTCTCCAGATCCTGCCGGAGGTTCAGGCGTTGTGCCGGATTCGTCTCCCTTGGCACCCCATGTGTAAGCCGTAGTAGTCTTCAGACCGGATGCGCCGAAATAGGAGGCGAGATCACCCTTGATCGTTACTTGCTTTCCAAGGTTACCGCTGTTGTTCTGGAGATTCAATGCCGTGCGGACATCGCTGCCGCTCGTGAGCTGCACGGGCACACAGTTGGCAACATTGGTCTCGTCGGGAGTAGCCGCAATAAGGATGTTGGAAGCTACGGTTGCCGGAACTGTGAAGTGGGCACCGCTGCTCAGAACCTGACCTTCAACCCAGCCTACGATATAGCCGGTAACCCAGACTCCTGATCCCTCTGCGCCTGCAAGAACGCCACCCACGGTGAAGGGATCTTCAGCTGTGCCGCTGCCCTCCATAACCGGTGCATAGCTTTCGCCCTCGAAATCGGTGCAGGCTGTGGGGGACTGGAACAGGAACTGCCATGTGCCGTTGAAATAACTGAGGATACCCTCAACATTGCCATGTCCGGCTGGTAGCACCTGGTCACAGAAATCCGACTTGTTGCTGTTGCGGACAAGCAGGCGGTTGCCGGCCTCGTCGATCAGATAGCGGTTGACTGCTGTAGAGGTAGAACCTGTCTCACCCCATGTCAGCTCGCCGCCGCCTACCCATGACACATTCTTGATCCGTACGATCTGGCTCTGCCATTTCTGCTGGTCTTCAACGCTGCTCAGACCATTGATCTCAGGAATAGTCACCTCGGGTACGATGATTTTCGACGGTTCGGGAAGTCCGTTGAGATAGGTGTGGTTCAGGAAGTCGACAGCCGACATCTTGGATGTCTGCGGTGTGCCGTTGTACTCTCCTGCGGTTCCGATCTGGAACAAACCGGCATATTTACCGGCATAGAGATCGGTTACGTTGATAAACATCTCTTCGCCAACTTTGTATTTGGTGTAGAGGTGCTGCAAACCATCGGTGCTTGAAGTGAGCACGGCGATCGTAACGGCGCCTGTCTCATCCTGAAGCATGAGGTTCTGATAGATGTTGCCACCCTCGTCGGATGCTATGATGCGGCCGCCGAGAATAATGTCCTCGCCGTCGGCTGTCTTGCCAACCTGCGTGCAGTAGTTGGTTTCACTCGACCAATACTGTGCCTTGAAATCAGCTATCGTGGTGTTGGCGCGCACATCGGTTGTCGGGATCGACAATGGCGGTACGGCGAGATCCTCGTCGCATCCCGTCAGTGCTACCGACGAAACCGCAAGAGCCATGGCTGCCAACAATGATTTATATAGTTTCATATCTGTTTTTGATTTTTGTTGATCGGTTTGGAATTAGAAGCGGATACCAACATTGACAAACAGCTTGATACCCTGTGCATAGTAGTACTTGTTGGGATATTTCAGGCGGTTGAAATCGGTGTAGTCGAATCGTCCCTGCTGATAGCCGTAGGTCATGATGTCCTTCTTGTTGAGCAGGTTGTCGATGTTGACGTTGATATTCAGACTCGTGCGGCGTGTCAGATAGATCAGCTTACCTACTGAGAGGTTGATCGTGAACGCGTCGTTGAGCTTATCCTCGGCGGTGATATCGCGGACTGCCTGCTCAAGGGTTGCGGCGTCGGGATATGCGGTCCAGAGGTCGGTCAATGCCTCGTGGCGGATCGGGCTCTGGTTTACGTAAGCGTTGCCCATCCACGATGCGTTGATGTTGAAGAACCACATACGGGGTGCTGCCCAGTCAAGACCGATGTTGAATGCAGTCTGGGGAGTGCCGCCGATATGGTAGTTTTTCAGATAGACGGTGGTGGCGGTATCAGCCGACATTCCGTTCTCATAGCTGCGCACACCGGTAGGATTGTTCTTGTAGCGGTAGCTGGCAATTGTTCCGGCGGCGGTGGCGGTAAGGCTCGGGGTGATCTTGAACGCCATGCCAAGCTCGATGCCCTTGTAGTTCTGTTTAACGCCCTTGGTCACATAGTTCATGAACGTTGAATACTGGTCGTCATAGTAGGAAGTACGTTCGGTCATATCGTACATGTCGGTGTAGAATGCGCCGATTGATCCGCGGAAACGACGGTAGTTCCAGTTGTAGGAGAGGTCGACAGAAACCATACGTGTCGACTGAAGACCCTCGATAGCGTCGTCCTTGATACGGGGCGAGATGTAGGCATACTCGAACAGAGGTGCCATGGTCGAATATTCAGCGTGGGCCGAAATGAAGTTACGGCCGTTGATCTTGTAGGTTGCGCCGGCTTTGATCGATCCGTTGTCGAAACGGTGGGTCTCGCCTTTGCCGTATGAGTTGTAGGGTGAACGGCCGTTGCGCATCTTACCGTCGCGCTGGAACTGGGTGTAGCTCAATTCCAGACCGTAGTTGATATCCCACTTCGGAAGGGTGATCATGTTCTGAACCCATGCCTTGGCCTGAACAGCATTGATGTAGTAGTTGTAGCCGAAAACGTCACCTTCTCCCACTTCACGGTTGGGGTTGTTAAGGTCGTTCTGAAGCAATGCAGGATTGTCGGGGAAGTCGCGTTCTGAGAACTGGTCAATGTCGAGCCAGAACTCTCCGCCCAGAAGATCACGGATGGTCTTGTAGTAGTGGGCACGGGTGTAGTTGGCCGAGATTCCTGCCTGAAGGGTCATATTGTCGTTCAGACGATGGTTGAGCAGCGAGTTGAAGATAAAGTTCAGCTGGTTGCTGTGGCGGTTTTCAAGAATATAGGTCGAACCCTTCTGTGTGCCGGTCGGGTCAGCCGCATTGGCGATATTGTTCAGGTAGTTGGCCTGATAGAGGGCGTCCCAGTCGATCTGACGGAACGATGCCTGGTGCCAGAGATCGGTATAGAGATCGTAGGCTTCCTGATTATCGGCATAGTAGGAGGGAAGATAGCGGTAGTAGTCGGGGCGCGGATCACGTGCATTGTACCAGTTCAGAGCCGAGGTCGAGTAGTTGACCGAGCGGAATGCGAAACCGGTGTTGAGCGATGTTCCCGATTTGGGTTTCCAGATCCAGTTCAGGATCGCGGTGGGATCGAAAGTCTCAACAATCTTGGCGCTGCGCTTCTTGCCGTCCTGCCAGCCCCAGTTGGGGTTGTAGAGGTTGTTGTCGGCGAGCTGATATGCTTCCTCGTATGTGGCCGAGTTGGTGGCGCGCTGTGTCGGGGCGCCCCAGGTGGTGAGGGTCAGCGAGTGCTGCGGATTGAACTGTTTTTCCAGTGAAAGGAAGTAGCCGCCCGAGTTATAGAATGTTCCGGGAACCACACCCTCGTTGGCATAACGGCCTACTGCACCAACGGTCAGACCCCAGCCATGTTTGTTGATGCCGGTCGAATAGAGAGCCATCGCACGGAACATGTAGGCTGCATTGGTATAGGACACTGATCCGAAGAAACCGGGAGCATATGTATCGGTGATCGTATTGATGTTTGAGCTTCCGCCGATGTTGCCGAAACCATAGCTGGCAGCTCCCATACCGATGGTGTTGGTCTTGTTGCGGAACATGCGGTTCATACCACCCAGTGACGAGTAGCTGAAACGTCCACGGGCAAGATCATTGAAAGGAATGCCGTTGATGTAGGTTTCGTTGAGCGACGAGTCGTAACCACGCATGCGGAAACGCATCAGCGAGAAGTTGTAGTTGGCGGCGTTGTAGTAAACGTTGTCCGACGCGCCGGTCAAAACTCCGACTGACTGGTCGTTGCCCTCTTCATCCTCGATGGCGTTCTGATCGAACATGAGCTCCTGACGGCTTTCCGCGAAAGCTTTTTCAGTTGTCATGGCTGAGCCGAGTTTCAGAACACCCAGATCAGACCCCGATCCCGAGAGAGTAACAGGTTGCATCAGGTCATTGTAGCCGTATGCAGCGATCACTATGACATCGCTCCCTGCATTGGCATTACTGATACTAAAATCGCCAGCCGGTCCGGTGATAACTACCGTTCCCTGGTCGTTAAGCATAACTGCCGCACCGGCGACAGGAGCTCCCGTCGTGGCATCGACAACCGTTCCCCGGACAGTGGTCTGTTGGGCCAATATCGGAAACGCAGCTGTCAGCAGCATTAGCAAAAACAGTTTAAGTCTCATAAATTTTTAAGGTTAGTTATATTGGTTTATTATTTGTCATTCAGCATCTTACGCAGAATAGTCGGTCTACAGGGCCAACCCTCTGCAATTAACTTTCAAAATTACGCATTTTTTCACAATAATTCATGCTTTTCTGCGCTTTTAACACCCTCCGTTCGCCATCTTATTGCGATATTTCGCCATTCTTTTCCTTCACATCCGGATCAACCTCTCCCGGGATTATATCAACGGCTTCTATTTTTTTGCCAAAAGTGGAAATTAATGCTAAATTTGCAGCATAAAATTAAATGAACCATGAATCTACGACGGATCCTACCGATGTTTATCCTGGCTGCGGTTATGACTATCGCATCAGGCAACAGCGCAAACGCTCAGGCTACACAGCGATTTGGTGTGGCGTTCTACAATCTTGAAAACCTGTTCGACACAATCCCCAACAATCCGCTCGGACGTGACGACGAGTACACTCCGGCCGGTAAAAACCAGTGGGGCAGCAAGAAATACTGGAACAAGATCAACAATCTCGCCTATGCAATTTCGAAGATGACCGACGACAAGACCGGTCTCGGCCCTGCCATTATCGGCGTTTCGGAAATCGAAAACAAGTCTGTCCTTGAGGATCTTGTAAAGGCTGAACCGATACGCAAATGGATGCTCCAGATCTGTCATCACGACTCGCCCGACCGACGTGGCGTCGACGTGGGACTGCTCTACAATCCCCGCTTTTTCCGCGTGCTCAACGTAACCAACCACACCCTCGTGATCCCCGGCTATGAATCGTTCAAGACTCGCGACCAAATGTGCGTAACAGGCATCCTCGCCGGCGATACCCTGAGCGTCATCGTCAATCACTGGCCTTCACGTCTGGGCGGTCAGGAACAATCATCCTACCTACGTGAGGCTGCCGCCCAGCTTTCAAAAGATATCGCTGATTCTCTCTGGGCCATCCGACCCAACCAAGGCGTGATAATCATGGGCGACCTCAACGATGACCCTCAGGACAAATCTTGCGCCAAAGTGCTCGGTGCAAAGAAAAACGCCGAGGATGTAACCCCTCACGGCTTCTACAACCCATGGTGGAAAAAACTCGATAACGGCATCGGAACACTCGCCTACAAAGGTTCCTGGAACCTGTTCGACCAGATTATTGTCAGCGGAACACTGCTCGGAAAATACACCGGCCCGGCTCACATGCACTTCCTGTCAAGCCGAGTGATGAATTTCGAATTCCTCAAGGACAATGATGGTTCCCGTCAGGGTTATCCATTGCGAACCCACTCAGGCGGTGTGTGGCTCAACGGCTACTCCGACCACTTCCCCACTGAAATATTCCTCGGAAAATAATCCCATCCGGATTTCCACATAACATCGACGCCTGCCCGTTCTTATAGGCAGGCGTCTGTTTTTTTCACCCCCCCCACAGATTGAGCCTGCGTCAGGGCATAAGTAGGTAAAACATACCAGAATTAAAACTTTAACAAGACTTTGTCTTTGCCTACATGGAGCTTGACACGCACGCTCCCAATCAGAGGAAGCGAACGTCCGCCATGTCCGGCAGGAATACCGAACGCCACAGGATAGTCGTAATCCTCCACCATCTGGCGGATCATCTGCTCCATGCTTGCGTGATTGGCGTCGGGACGATAATCGGTGAATGCACCCACCAGAAGCCCCGACAATTCGGGCAAGATTCCGGACATGCGCAACTGATACAGCTGACGTTCAATCTTATAAATCGGTTCGGCGATATCCTCGATAAACAAAACCATGCCGGGGCGGAAACAATCGAACGGTGTGCCTGTCAGTCCTCCGAGCACAGCCATGTTGCCACCGGCAAACGGAGCTTCGCAACTCCCCACTCTGTTCAGCGGATGCCCCGGGATTACATATTCCGGAACCTCACCACGCAGGATGCGGCACAATGCCATGAAATCGGGATTGCAACCGCCATCAGCTGCGATATATTTTGCCATCGGCCCATGAATCGACGCAATCCTATGGCGGTTCATAAGCGCGTGAAGAGCCGATATATCGCTGAAACCTACAAGCCATTTAGGATCGTCGCGCAGAGGCAGACGATCGAGCCGGTCGAGCAGATGAATTGCCCCGTATCCACCTCGCGCACAAATTATCGCCCGTATTTCCGGATCGAGTAATGCCGACTCGAAATCATCCAGCCGTTCCTCCACCGAGCCACTGTAGCTACCACAGCGTCCAAGCGCATGCGGCATCACTACAGGTTTCCAGCCCTGCTGTTCTATAGCCCTGACAGCAAGAAATATATCTGCGGCACGAGCTATTCCGGCCGGAGCCACAAAAGCCACCTTATCACCCCGGACAAGGGAACGTGGCACCAGAACAGGCTTCTGATTCATGATTTTTCGGGCTATTGGGTTATTACCGTGGCTCTATCCGTGACTTCAAGCCTGACGGGAGCACCGAGGATAAGAGGCACATTGACCTTGACATGTCCTGCCGGAATACCGAATGCGACAGGAAAGTCATATTCCGCCACCATATCCCGGATCATACACTCCATGCTGGTATAGTTGTGGTCGGGAGCTACATCGGTGAACGCACCAACAATCAGTCCGCCAAGCATATCAAGCACTCCGCTGAGTTTCAGACGATAGAGCATCCTTTCAATCTTGTAGATAGGCTCGGAGACATCCTCTATGAACAGCACTGAACCTGGGCGGAAACAATCGAACGGCGTAGATGCCAGTCCATCGATAACCGCCAGATTACCACCCGTAAGAGTTGCCTCAACCACACCATTCCGGTTGTAGGGGTGAGTATCTACCTCATATTTCACCCCGTAACCTTTGAGTATATCAAACAAAGCCCGGCAAGAATTGCTTATATGCTCGGGCGACGTCATGTTGATACCCATCGGGCCATGTATTGATGCTATGCCGTTGCTGTTCATCAGCGCATGAAGCGCGGAAATATCGCTGAAACCCACAAGCCATTTTGGATTATCGGACAATGGCAGCTCTGCCAGATCCTCAAGCAGATGAACCGCGCCATAGCCGCCACGTGTACAGATAACGGCCTTGACTTCCGGATCTGTCAATGCTGCCGACAGATCGGACAAACGCTGTTGACGGCTGCCACTGTATGTGCCATTGCGGCCGGCGGCATGTTCGCCGATCCTGACTCGCCATCCCTGATCCTCAAGTGTACGGGTTATAGCCTGGAAATCCGTATCGTGAGCCTCGCCGGATGGGCTGACAACAGCAACAAGATCACCATCCTTGAGCGGTGGAGGCACGGTCATTCCTCCATCCGGATCTGCAACCGGATGTCCGGCTGCTGTCAAGATCATGGTAACACCATGCTCCGTCAGAGTATCAATTTCCAATGGAGCCGCAGCACCAATCAATGCCGGAAAGGCAAGACAAACGGCCAGATGTATGATTTTCCCGAACATGATTCAGCTAACAAGCACTTTTATACCGGCTTCGCGCACTCTCTTGGCTATATCCTCCAGTTCATCGCGCTCAACTTTTCTCAAATCAGTAGCCGGTGTCTTGCGATCGATAGAGTAGAGCATTACCTCAGCCGGGGCTATCCTGCGGTAAGCCTCTATCAGAGCCTCAACCTCATCATCAGTGGTGTTGTCGATCTGCTGCCCCTCATAACTTCCTCGCAGAATCATGGTCTGGACAATACACTGCTGCCCGAACGAAGCCAGCTTCTCTATGACATGACCCACATCGTAGGAGGGGGAGGTAGGACGATCAAGAATCGCCACGGTTTCCGGCTTGGCCGAATCGAGTTTGAGAATATTGTTATCCACGCGCCGCAACGCACGGCAGACACCCTCGCGGTCAAGCATAGTGGAATTACTCAGAACACTTATCTTGACATCGGGAAAATATTTGTCGCGCAAGGCTATCGTATCATCGATGACCCCTTCGAAATCGGGATGTACCGTTGGTTCGCCATTGCCGGAGAATGTGATCACATCGAGCCGATCACCATTCTCCTTCATTGTCCGCAGTTTGGCCTCAAGCAGCTTCCTGACAGCCTCGCGTTCTGGCAATCCGGTGGTTCCCGGACCCTGAGCATTGAAACCGGCCTCGCAGTACAGGCAGTCGAAAGTGCATATCTTCCCGTCGGTCGGCGACAGATTGACCCCGAGCGACGAGCCGAGCCTACGCGAATGGATAGGCCCGAAAATAGTTTCGTGGAAAAGTACGCGCTGCATCGTTACCGTTTTTTGACATCCACCTTTTGTGTGGGGGGCAGAGCCTCGTTGCGCTCGTCGACAGCCTCTATCACCTCATGCGCCAGGTGCATGAACGCATGCCCTGCAATCGAGTCCTTGAGGGCTATAGGTTCGCCACCGTCGCCGCCGTCGCAGATCGAACCAACAATGGGAATCTGCGCCAGAAGCTTGATGTGTAGTTCTTCGGCAAGCCTGACGGCACCTTCACGGCCGAAAATATAATATTTCTCATCGGGATGCTTCTCCGGAGTGAACCAGGCCATATTCTCAACAAGACCCAATACGGGAACATTGATCTTTTCGCCTGTGAACATCGCTATACCCTTTCTCGCGTCGGCCAGAGCAACCTGCTGCGGAGTGCTGACAACCACAACGCCCGTCATGGCAAGCGTCTGCACAAGCGTAAGATGGATGTCGCTCGTTCCGGGAGGCATATCTATCAGGAAATAGTCCAGTTCGCCCCAGTCGGCCTCTTCGATCAACTGACGAAGCGCATTGGAAGCCATAGATCCGCGCCACAGGACAGGCGCATTCTTGTCAACAAGAAAACCGATCGAAAGCACCTTGACTCCATAGCGTTCTGCCGGAATTATCAATTGTCGGCCATCGACCTCGTGCATGTAGACAGGCTCATCCTCCAGTCCGAACATCTTGGGAACCGACGGCCCGAAAATATCGGCATCGAGCAGACCCACTTTATAACCTTCGCGAGCAAGTGCGACAGCAAGGTTACTGGCCACGGTACTTTTGCCGACACCGCCTTTGCCTGACGAAACACCTACAATGTTGCGTACACCGGGCAACGCAGGTTTCTTTTCCGGGGCTGCCGTGGGATAGAGCGCGTTGACAGTCACCTCCACATCCTGCCCCACATACTGGTGGATAGCTGCCTCAGCCGCTTTCATCAGTGAGCGTGCGAAAGGATCAGTCGGCTTGGGAAACATAATGGAAAAACTGACCGAACGTCCGTCGATCCGGATATCATCGGCCACCATCTCGGTCTCTACGATACTTTTTCCTGTGCCGGGATAGCGAACGGTCTTGAGAGCATCAAGTATAAGCTGCGGATATAATCGTTCCATAAACGTCTATTTCTTGTTAGGGGTTACTTTAGGTTTACAAAGTTCCGGGCATTGAAGTTCACCGCGAGAGAAACTGCGGTAGGTATCGAACTCTATCTCCACCTCCGGCTCGCGGAGTGCGGTGTCATGGTCGAGGACAAACCGGATATACTTGATTGTCAATCCGCGGTCGAGCCATTGCTGCTCATAATAAGTGCGGATTTTCAATATATAATCGTCGAAGCCTGATCCATAGAGATTGTCGGTATCCACCTCCGTCTGCAAGCCATTCTCCTGACATAGGATATGAGTATAAGTGTAGAGAAACGGGCTGTCGGTTTTCAGATTTATGCGGCCGCCGGCTTTCAACACACGGCGGTACAATTCCAGAAAACGGGTTGATGTCAGACGCTTGCGCACCTTCTTCATCTGCGGATCAGGGAACGTGATCCAAATCTCGTCAACCTCTCCTTCCGCAAAAAAATAAGGCAGTAGCTCTATATCAGTGCGCAGGAACGCCACGTTGCCCATCCCGGCCTCCGTTGCCTGACGCGCACCTGTCCACATTCTCGCACCCTTGATGTCAATGCCTATGTAGTTGCGGTCGGGATAAGCCTTTGCCAGCCCAACGGCATACTCACCCTTGCCGCATCCGAGTTCGAGAACGATAGGATTTTCATTTTTGAAAAAATCCTCACGCCAGCGTCCACGCATCGGGAACCCCGACTCCTGCAACTGAGCCCACGGATATTGAAACACAATATCCATCTGCTCCATCTCGCTAAATTTCTTCAGCTTGTTCTTGCCCATAACGTCTGTTTTCTGTTTATATCCGCAAATTTAGCTATTTTTCTCCACAATCCACCACAAATAGGACATCACCAACTACAGACAGAAAAAATTGATAAATAATCAATTTAAATTTTTAACTTTGTAAATGAACTGATTTAAAACTATATTCAAAATATTAACACAAAACCGACCTGATTCCTTATTGCTAACCTTCCGGATCGTTTACGGCTGATTCCATTTCTAAAACAAACTCTAAATGTTAATTTGCAATAAGTTTAAATCAATTCAATATGTCAAATTCCGTTTTATTAAACATGAGGCACTACACAATTGATGAATTGAGACAGATGCGTGAATCTGAGGATCACGTTGAATTCAAAAAAGGAGAACATGGCAATGTTTCATACAATGGCTATGGAAAAGATAAACCTAATGATCGTCGGCGGTGCATCTTGGGATATGTAGCGGCTCTGTGTAATGAAGGTGGGGGACGACTTGTTATTGGTATGCATGACACATATCCCCATAAAGTTACAGGGACAAAACAATGCATAAATGCAATCGGGCAGTTAGAAAGTGACATTTATAGAGATCTTGGTATTCGTCCAGAAATATATGAACTTTATGAAGACAATATTAATAAAACCGGACGTGTTCTTGTTATTGAGATTCCACCACATCCAATTGGAAAAGTTTTCAAATTTGAAGATGTCGCCCTTATGCGTGTTGGTGAAGAATTGAAACCAATGGATGACAAAACATTCATCTCCATTATTCAAGAATCAGAACCAGACTTCTCCGAACAAATATGTTATGGCGTTACAATTGATGATTTAGACAAAGAAGCCATAAGAGTCCTTAAAGAAAAATATGCAAAAAAACAAAAAAATGATTCTTTTAAAGCACTTTCCGATCATCAGGCTCTAAGCGATCTGAAACTCATAATTGGAGACAAAGTTACAAATGCTGCGATCCTACTCGTTGGGAAAGAATGCATAATTAATAAAATCTATCCTCAAGCAAAAGTAATGCTTGAATATAGGAATACTGAGAATCAGATACATTTTGATAATCGCAAAGTTTTTGGACAACCATTTTTCCTACTAATTGACAACCTATGGGAAGAAATTAATAGACGTAATGGTTCCATTCCAATACGAGAAGGCGCTTATATATTCGATATTCCTTTCTTCAATGAAGATGTAATACGCGAAATTGTAAATAACGCCTTCGCCCATCGAGACTATCGCTTTAATAGCGAAATTGTGATAAAACTTTATCCAACAAAATTCACAATAGTAAATGGCGGTGGATTTCCTCTTGGGGTATCTATTGATAATCTGTTAACCGTACCAAGCACTCCTCGTAACAGACTCATAGCAGATGTTCTATCCAAAACCGGAATCGTCGAAAGATCTGGTCAAGGTATTGATAAGATATTCCTTTATACACTTTCAGAGGGAAAGCCAAAACCAGATTATTCAAAAACTGATGATTTTATGGTAACAGCAACTTTATCTGCCACTATTAAAGATACCGGATTTGCCCTGTACATTCAGAGCATACAGGAAGAACTTCTTAATGATAAAAAACTAACTGTATTTGATGTACTTGCGTTATGTGAAATTCGCGATGGTGCAAAACGGCCATCTAATAAAGAAGTTACTGCCACTTTAGAAAAAATCGGAGCTATAGAAAAACATGGCAAAACCAATGCTCAATACTACATATTGCCTCGAAAATATTATGAAATGAGTGGGGATCTTGCTGCATACTCCCTAAAAACTGATTGGGACATAAATCAAGTATGGGCTATTCTATGCCCATTCTTACAAAAATATGGCAAAGCTAAACGTGCAGAAATAAACAAGTTATTAGGCGAACATATTTCTGATAAACAATACAGAAATTACATGGAAGAATTCAAATCTAAAGGACTGATCCGCACAGAAGGAGAAAGAGGTCAGATGACTTATTTTCTTGGTTCCAATTATAAAGCTCACAACGAAATTATCAATAAAGCTCTCGAAATTGGACTTACAGAACTACACAATAAAGGAAAAATATAAAAGGGCGGATAACAATAACCAAATCTAATAATTTACATTATTTTAAATATTATAAAATACTTATTATCAATAAATTAAAAATAATAAAAGGGCGGATAAAAGGGCGGATAAAAGGGCGGATAAAAGGGCGGATAACAACCTCTTTATTTAGATTGAGTGAATTGCAGGAATGGGCATAATTTCCTACATTTGCAAAATATCATTAACTTCGATTCGATATGACCGAAAACAATGCGAAGAAACGGGTGCTCGTGGTCGGTGCCGGTGGTTTCATAGGCGGTTTCATTGCTGCCGAAGCTCTGAAAAGGGGTTTCGAAACTTGGGTTGCCGTCAGGGAATCAACCTCACGCAAATGGCTTACAGATCAAAAGTTACATTTTCTTGTACTTGACTATGACGACGAAGCTGCAATGGAGCGCGAACTTGCCGACGCAATGCCCGAGGGTGAACGATGGGATTATATAGTCTATAATCTGGGAGCGACAAAGTGTGTCAATTTCGCCGACTTCAACCGCATCAACTATCTCTACCTGCGTTCTTTCACCGAAGCTCTGCGCAAAAGTGGTAAAATGCCTGAACGACTGCTATTCATGAGTTCACTCAGTGCCCTTGGCCCCGGCGACGAAACCACCTACGAGCCTATGACATCGCGCATGATCCCGAACCCCAACACTCGCTATGGTGTGTCGAAGATCAAGGCGGAAACATTTCTGGAAACATGTCCCGATGTGCCTTGGACAATTTTCCGCCCGACGGGTGTCTACGGCCCACACGAAAAGGACTATCTGATGATGATACAGTCGATAGACAACCACTGGGATTTCGGCGTGGGATTCCGCCGCCAGATGCTGACATTCATCTATGTGGAAGATCTGGTCAATGCCATATTCGATGCCATCGTCTCTCCGAATACCCTTAAAAAGAAATATATCATCTCCGAAGACCGGGCTTATACGCAGAAAGAGTTCCGCCGGATAGTGGCTCGTGAACTCGGTGGGAAATGGGTTATTCCGGTGCGGTTGCCAATGTGGGCTGTCTATGCTGCATCGACTGTGGCCGAACGTATCGGCACATTAAAAGGCAAGCCGTCGACCCTCAACCGCGACAAATACAAAATCATGAAGCAGCGCAACTGGAATTGCGATATCTCGGATGCCGTGCGCGACTTCGGCTTCACACCCCGTTTTTCACTCGAACGCGGAATCCATGAGACCGTGAAAGCCTATCTTGAGAACAAAAAAGCCGACAAGGAGCGGCAGAAAACGAAATAATATGCTGCCTGCACCCCCTACCACTCCACGCTGGTTTACGGCAGTAGCCATTCTGCTGCTGCTCCCCGTGTTCCAGTTTCCGTACCTGCTCGGAATTGTTCCTGCCGATGGGCCGGCACGCACAATGCTATGGATCTATCCTTTCTACGCCATTGTAGCCGCCTATCTCGCATGGCAATGCTACCCTCAGCGACGCGCACTCGCATGGGTGCTGCTCTCCCTGCTGCTGCTGAGCCATGTAGCAATCTGGATTTTATGCACAACAGCCAACCAACTGAATTAACACAGCAATGAAAATACTTATAATCAACGGTCCCAACCTCAATCTTCTGGGTATGCGCCAGCCTGAGATCTACGGGACAGAATCGATGGAACAGTATCTCGAATTCCTGAAGGAATGCTACAAAGAAGCTGATATTGAATATTTCCAAAGCAATCATGAAGGCGATATCGTAGACCAGATACAGCGCGTTGGCTACGACATCGACGAATATGCCGGAATAGTTCTCAACGCCGGTGCCTATACCCACACCTCTCTTGCAATTGCCGATGCCATAGCAGCTGTCAAGCTGCCTGTGGTGGAAGTCCACATTTCAAATGTGGCCGCACGCGAGGAAATACGCCGTAGATCTTTTATAGCCCCGGTGTGCCGCGGAACAATAGCCGGATTCGGGATGGACAGTTACCGTCTTGCCATAGAAGCCCTGCTATGAATACCGGAGAGACACGTGTGATGGCCACCGTCACCGCCACCATTGTTAAGAATCGGGATCTGATGGAGCGGATGCACGCCGCCGGAATGGAAGGTGTCAGAATCAATTCCGCCCACATAGAACCATCCGATATGCCTCAGCTCACTGCTGACATACGCCATTGTTGCCCCGGAATCACTGTACTCATGGACACCAAGGGGCCCGAGATGCGCACAACTGCCCTCGGCAGTCCGCTGACACTCCTTGACGGTGATAGGATCCACATAATATCGGACACCGACGACACACCATCCACCCCTGAGTGCATCCGCATCAACGTGCCCGATCTGGAGAAGCACCTATCCATAGGGCAGACCATACGCTTTGACGACGGAGCGATAACGGCAACCATATCCGCAATCGAAGGCAACAGTATAGAGTTGACTATACTTTCCGGTGGAATACTCGGATCGAGAAAGACCATGACAGCGGAGAATTTCGACAGCCGCTATCTGCCGGCCATCAGCCGTCGCGACGGGCTCAACATCCGAGCCGCCGTAGAAGCCGGGATTGACATTATAGCCCACTCATTCGTACGCTCGGCCGATGATGTACGTGCCGTGAAAGAACTGATCAAAGGTTCGGATGTCAAAGTCTACGCAAAGATAGAATGCCGTCAGGCTCTTGACAATCTCGACGAGATCATACGTGAGGCCGACGGAATCCTTGTGGCACGCGGCGATCTCGGCACAGCCATCGACCCATGCCTGATACCGGCGGTCCAGGCCGATGTGATCCTGAGATGCCGTCGGGCCGGACGTCCTACAATCGTGGCTACCCAGATATTGCAATCCATGACCACATCACCACGTCCCACACGCGCCGAACTCAGCGACATAGCCCTCGGAGTGATGGAAGGAACCGACTGGCTGCTGCTATGCGGCGAAACCGCACAGGGGCAGTACCCCGTTGAATGCATAGACATAATGAAACGAACCATAGAGATAACCGCCAAACACAATCTGCAATGCAAGATCAGCTGAGCGAATACATTGCCAACCATATATCTCCGGAACCCGACCTGCTGGCCGAGACATATCTGCACACACAGATCCATCATCTCTATCCACGCATGTGTTCCGGCCACATTCAAGGGCGTATTCTTAAAATGCTGACAGCCATGATACGCCCCAAAAAGGTTCTGGAACTGGGCACATTCACGGGTTATTCCGCTCTATGCATAGCTGAAGGAATGCCTGAGGATGCCCATCTGCATACCGTTGAGATCGACGATGAGATGGAAGATGAACTGCTCACGCGGTTCGCACGGTCGGCAGCCGCTGACAGAATCCATCTCCATATCGGCGATGCGCTTGAGGTTGTGCCTACGCTTGAGAACGAAGCACCGTTCGACATGGTGTTTATCGACGCGAACAAACGCCACTATCCGGAATATTTTGAAATGACGGTGAAAATGGTGCGGCCCGGCGGATTTATAATAGCCGACAATACCTTATGGGATGGAAAAGTGGCAGAAGCAGAGCCTGCTACCGATCCTCAGACACGTGGAATAATGAAATTCAATGATATTGTGGCGCGTGATCCACGGGTAGAGACCGCCATGATACCGCTGCGCGACGGACTTACAATACTGCGCGTGCTTCCCTGATTCACTTTGCAAAGCGCGATGTGAGCCATCCTACGATTCCACCTACCGCTATAATCAGCCCCATCACAATGAGCAGATCAACTGACTCAACCCTGACGGGATAGCTTTCTATAGCAAGTTGCGTCGGATCACCTCCAAGCTTGATGAATCCACCGAATTCCTGCGCCAGACTCAAAGCCACACCCAACAATATGCCAACAGCACCACCGACGATGCTGATTAGCCAGCCTTCCCACATGAATATACTGCGGATCATTCCCGGGGTGGCACCCATGGCACGCAGGGTCGCCATATTTCCGCGCTTCTCTATTATCAGCATAGACAGCGTTGAAACCACATTGAACGACGCTATCAGGAAGATGAAAGCGAGCATCACAAATGTGATCCATTTCTCTACCGAGATCATCTTGAACGATTCCGCTTCCTGCTCCAGACGCGTCTGAACAACAAAACCATCACCCAGACGCTTCCCTACAGCCGAGCGAGCGTCCGACTCACTGACACCTGGAGCCAAAGCCAGCTCTATAGCCGTTGCCTCGTTATTGGCATATTCAAGAAGCCCACGGGCTATATGCAACGGCACGATCACCCCATGGGAATCGCGGTCGGAATCCTCCGTGCGGTAAACGCCTCCGATAAAAAGCGAATCGGCACGGAATGACGCCATCGGATTAGCCATATTAATCCTGCCTCTGCGTTTGGGCACATATAGTTTTATGAGCATATCGCCTCCGGGATATGCGCTCAGGCGCACTGCCGTGCCCACACTGAGCGAAGCCACAGGGACATCGGTCTCAGAAGTCAGATACATGCCATCTATTATCATTGATGACATATCCGTCACACTATCATATCCAGCCGGCACACCATGCAGATCCACAGCCATCTGCAAACCGTTGACCATAACCAAAGCATGCTCCTCCACCGTAGGCAAAGCCGCAACCACCTCATCCATGGACAAAAGAGACTCAGCAAGCGAATCGGCATTGGAAATAACCTTTCCGGCTGAAGCCATTATTTTCAACTGCGGATTGGTACGGGCCACACGACCTGTGGCAAGATCGCTGAAACCATTGAACACCGACAGCACACAGACAATAGCCATAGTAGCCACAGCCACCCCGAGCATCGAGACGATCGAGATGACATTGACTGCGTTGTGGCTCTTTTTTGAAAACAGATAGCGCAAGGCTACCGGCAATGCAAACATTCTGTGTATGATCGGTTACTTTTCCTTTCTTTTTTATTCTGCGTCCTGCTCTTCCGAAGCTGCCGGATGCTCTTTGGCATCGGCTTCAAGCAGATTGTCGATATTCTGGATATAATCCAGCGAATCATCGAGATAGAATGACAATTCGGGAGTTTTTCTCAGCTGATGACGCACAATCTGCGCAAGCTCATAGCGAATAGTCTTTGCACTGCTATTGATGCTTTCTATCATTTCCGGAGCCTTTGCACTCGGGAACACTGAAAGATAAGCCTTGGCAGTCGACAGATCGGGCGACACACGGACCGCACTGACCGATACCAGAACTCCATGTGTTTTTGCCGTCTGGCGGCGGAATATCTCACTCAGCTCCTTTTGGATAAGCCTTGCGATTTTTGCTTGACGAGTAGTTTCCATATCTTGAATTTTGTATTTAAACCATAAGAGGCATGATCACCTCCATGCTACTATAACAGCCCACAGGCTGCGTTAGCTCACAAAGTTACATTTTTTTTCCAACATCGCCCAATTCCGCCTCCCATCACCGGTACATTTTTATAACACGGACAGAGATACTTCCACTCTCCACCCCTTTTTCTTGCAGTGGAACAGCTTTTTTATTAATTTTGCGCAAATGAGGATATTTGCCATATCCTTGATGAATAAGTTAAAACTTTACAAATATGAATATAGCATTGATCGGTTATGGCAAAATGGGCCATGCCATCGAACAGATAGCCCTGCAACGGGGACATAAGATCGTTGCGAAAATCGACGTTGACAATATGGCAGATTTTGACTCCGACGCTTTCCGAAGCGCCGACGTCGCCATTGAGTTCACCACCCCCAAAAGTGCATTTGACAACTATCTCAGAGCCTTCAAACAGGGAGTGAAAGTTGTTTCCGGATCCACAGGTTGGACCGACCGCATGGAGGAAATACGCCAGATTTGTGAAAAAGAGGATGCCACTTTTTTCTGGACATCCAACTTCAGTATCGGCGTCAACATCTTCTTTGCCCTCAACAAATATCTTGCAGCCATGATGAATGCATTTCCACAGTATACTCCGGAAATGACCGAGATTCACCATATTCACAAACTCGACCATCCATCGGGCACAGCCGTAAGTCTTGCCTCAGGCATAATATCGGAAGATCCGAGAATAGCCGCATGGACTGAAGATCCGTCGGAAGCCACCGAAGCAAAAATGCTGATCAACCATCGCCGCGAAGGTGAGGTTCCCGGCACGCACACAATATGCTGGGACTCAGAGGTTGATTCAATCACAATCACCCATGAAGCCAAGTCGCGCCTCGGATTCGCACTCGGAGCCGTAACTGCTGCCGAATGGGTCGCAACACAGAAAGGATTTCTGACAATGGACATGCTGATGCACCGGATCATCGCCGATTCTCGCCTTCTTGACATTCTGAAATAATCATCGCCTCTCCCACCTCATCCCAACCTATGACTGAAAACAACAAACCATCCGCATGGAACCGCTTCAAAACCGATTTCAAGCGTAGAATATCAGAGATCAAGACCACCCGATGGATCCGATTCGCCATCGTTGCCGCCATCTTCATAGCCTGGGTGGCATGGCTCCGCAACTGGTGGGTGATATTATTCATTCTCCTGCTTTTTGACATCTATATCACAGGTTATATTCCATTCACATGGTGGAAAAAATCCAAGAATAAAGCTCTCGTGATGGTGATGAGCTGGGTCGACGCCATTGTCTATGCTCTGATACTTGTTTACTTCGTTTTCACATTCATCGGACAGAATTATCAGATCCCTTCATCAAGTCTTGAAAAGACTTTGCTTACCGGTGACTATCTTTGGGTCAACAAAATGTCATATGGACCACGTGTCCCGATGACCCCCATACATTTCCCATTGGTTCAAAACACTATGCCCATTCTAAACACCAAAAGCTATATTGAATGGCCTCAGTGGAGTTACCATCGTCTGGAGGGTCTGGGAAGTGTAAAGACCGGTGATATCGTGGTGTTCAACTTCCCGGCCGGCGATACTGTCGCAGTCCGACAGCAAAATCCGGATTACTATACACTGAAGAAAATCATTGCTGATGAACTGATGTCAAAGTATCCTGATTTAGCACTCCAGGCATCGGAAATGTCACCCGAACAGGCTGAATCGTTCCGCGAACAGCTCGGCAAACTCCAGATAGAACAGAACCCGGAAGTGTTCGGAGAGATACTCTACCGTCCCGTGGACCGACGCGAAAACTACGTGAAACGCTGTGTTGGACTACCCGGAGAGACATTGAAGATTGTCAACGGAGATATCTATATAAACGATCAGAAACAGCCATGGCCAGAGGAAGCGCAGTTCAACTATATCTTCCAGATGGATTCACCGCTTTCCGACAAAGACTGGGAATCGCTCGATGTGGCTGTGGCCGACCGACGGATGGATCAGACATCGGGACAGTTTATCTACTGCTCTCCTTTGACCAACAGCAAATTGGCTCAGCTGAAACAAATGCCCGGATTTGTCAGTGTGATCCGCGAACCGGCTCCATCGGGTGAATATCTGTTCCCGGACAAAATAAGTGCCGACTGGACACGCGCTGATTACGGCCCCGTTTTCATACCAAAGAAAGGTCAGACCATCAAGCTCACAGCCGAAAACTGGCCTATGTATGAACGGGTAATAAGAAACTATGAGTACCACACCGATTCATACGTCAAAGACGGACAAGTCTACATTGATGGTAAACCGGCAGATTCCTACACATTCATGATGGATTATTACTTCATGATGGGAGACAACCGCGATAACTCTCTCGATTCGCGCTACTGGGGATTCGTGCCCGAAGACCATATTGTGGGAAAACCGATGCGCGTGCTCATTTCATTTGATCCCGACAAGGGCATTCTTCAGGGTGGCATCCGCTGGAACCGTATATTCAAGGACGCAAATTCAGGGTTCTGATCATGGAAAGACAGGGCGTTCTTATCCTTCCGCCGCAGTTTCTCGGATCAACGGTCTACTATGCAGCAATGGCTGCTTTCAGCCATGTCATAATCGATACTTCCATGCCGTTCAACAAACGCTTGAAGTCGACACACCGATGCCATATAATTGATGCAAACGGAGACGCGTTTGTCACCGTTCCAATAGAGAAGCCTGAAAGCATGTCGAAAGCCAAATGGACCGATATCAACGTGTCGGCGCATGGCTCATGGTGGAACATAGCGGTCACAGCATTGCGGTCGGCCTATGGACGCACCCCATTTTTTGAGTTTTATATCGACGATTTCCTGCCGATGCTAAGTTCCGCATCCGTGGGGCATCCACTGATGGAACTCGACACCCGTCTTGACACTCTTTTACGACGGCTGTTTCTTATCAATTCACAGGTTTTCTATGGTAACCCGACAGAGATTGTCCAGAAAAACGCCATAGAAGCCCCTCTGATCGATTATCGCAGCCGGAAGGTAGACTTTATCACCAATATTGAATATTACCAGCACAGGGCCTTAAAACATGGTTTTCAGCCCGGATTGTCAGCTATAGATCTTCTTTTCAATCTCGGGCCGGAAGCTCCGCTGATCCTGCGGCGAATGCATTCCTGAGATCAGAGCATCGAAAGTGCGCGCAACTGATCAATCATATCCATACGGGTCATATTGCGGCGGCGTTTCAATGCCTCGGCAAATTCATGCGCAACTCCCTGCACTCCGTGATGGCTGAAAATTCTTGTCAGATATGTAAGATTCTTGTCGAACAGATGTCCTGTCTCATCGGCCTCAAGCGAACAGGATTCAGTGCCTACATCAGTCATCAGTTTGCGTAACGATTCCGTCAATTCGCGGTCAACAGGATTGGACTCATAGACAAGACGACGACACAGCACATTGCCAAGCGACATAGCCATGGCCAGATTGAAATTCTTCAAAATCTGATTCCATGCATTCTTGGCTGAGAATCCGGGATTGCCATTGAAATAGAAATCCTCAGTGAACTCAACTACGCGGTCGGGATCCGCATCAAGGTTGATCGACGTGATGAAATCCTCACCGTCAAATACCACTACAGCTATTGCCATACCGGTAGCTCCGTAACACTTGTCCTCTTCGTTCTTATAGCTAAGTTTATTGTTCATCTCAAATAATTTTAAACAAGATCTTAATTGACAACCATAATTTTAGTGACCACAGCCGACGAGCCGGATGTATCGTTTCCTCCGCCATGGGAAGCCAGAACATAATAGATTCCGGTCGGAACGCGACGTCCGGCAGCATTGCATCCGTTCCAACGGAAACGGCCACCTTCAGACTTTCCTTGATATATAACGCTTCCGGAGGCGTCTGAGATCTTGACAAGAGTATTTTCCATTAGGCCGGTGATATTAATATCACCGCGATAGTCCGATTTCACCGGATTCGGATAGGCCAATATCTGCGAGAAATCATCACGAGCCGGAGTGGCATCACTCCTGTAGGTCATCAGTCCTAAATCCGTTCCGACATATATGGTGGAACCCTCGGCATCACTGTATACGCAATTGATCTTCTCTGTGGGAAGAACCGAATTGTCGGGTGTGAAATCCTGAATGATCTCATCTCCGCTTGCCGATGTCACTATAAGTCCCGATCGGTAAGTGGCAATCCATTTCCGGTTGGCGGCATCAGTAGTGATTCCCATGATAAGATCAGTCCCAAGCAGATAGTCGGCAAGATTTGATCCGTCGTTTCTCGGTACTTTGATATGCGTCACACGCATGTTTGGGTTCAAGGCATTCGCCGGATTGGAAATTTCCAATACTCCTTCGGAACACCCGATCCACACTTTTCCGTTTCTATCCTCACAGATGGCCGTTAAATAACTTGGTTTGAGTGTTTTTCCGTCCTGATCTATGAATTGCTCCCAAAGATAGAACCGATCATCGCTAAGATCCTTGAATGTTCCGCGATTGTCGCAAACCAACAACTCGCCATTCGACTGGATAACGAAAGTAATATTGGATTTCTTGCAGTGGAGCATCTGCACATCCTGTCCTCCCCAATAACCTGTATTCCTAAGATTCAACGTGATCCAATCCTCTTTTTTCACTTTGTCGGGACCAAGCTTCACCTTATCGGCAGGCAGGATCATTATGGGATCTTTTGTATATTTCAAATGATCCGTCGTTGCCCACATATTTCCACCGCGGTCAAACGAAACATAATAGTAGATATAGCGGTTATCGAACGAACCGACAACATCATTCACACCGCCACCATACGTTCCGGCATATTCTCCGTCAGTAATCTTTATGATTCCGTCAACATTGGTTGAAATATAGTAAGAAGATGGATCGTTAGGATCTTCAGCCATTGATCCGGGACCAAAAATATATTCTCCATTGATCCGCTGACGCTCCTGTGCAGAGGGTGATTTTCCCGGCACGGGATATGGGCTGGCATCCATGAATGTTCCGTTTACTAAGTCTATTATACCTCCTGTCTGAATAACATCATATCCAACTGTTGACCCACCGAATCTATACACGGTATTGCCGCTGTTCTGAACATACAGACGTTTACCATCGGCCGAGGGAAAGAAATATCTCACATTGCTCACACTAAAAGCATCAGGCTTGAATCTGTCCATCAACACAGTCATGCCTCCGGATGATATATCATAGTGTCCCAATCCACGATTGTTCAAAGACCACAATGATTTTTCATCACTATACGTACCTATTTTTCCACCCTGCAATTCATCCGGCAGATCAGCGATCTTCACCTCCTTGTAATCATCGCTGACAGTAAACAAAGCATCATCCGCCTCATAATAAATCTTGCCGTCAGCAGCATGGATCATATAAGTAGGCAATTTGCTATGTCTTTCGGTAAATGTCAGCCACCTTTCCAAATTTTTATTTTCAAAATCTATGGTGTGTTTGGCTATAACCAAATCGGTATGATTTAGATTCACCATCATTTCATTATCTGACACAGCCCAGATTTCATTCGGACTATTATGGGAATATAGCCGTGTGAACTCATCTATGGATCTCAGATTGCCATTTTTATCAGTGTAATAGAAATAGTTTTCAAAATGAATCACAAGCCGATCGCCCATGACGGTCAGCGCATTCACAGCTTTACCGAAGTTGCCCGAGGTCACAACCTCAGCGCGAGGCTCATTGAATTTCACAAGTCCGAAAGTCGTGGCCACATAGATATTGTCTCCGTCAAACGAGACTGCATTAATAGTCAGCGGAGGTGTGACAGACGATTCTTTTATATCCGACATGTTTTTCACACTGCCATCATCATAGAGCAGATCTATATTTCCGGACTCGTAGCACACAAGAAGATAATGCTTGTCGTAGTTATAGAATATATTCGTTATTCCACTATCGTTAAGCTTATTTCCGGAATGATACGAATAATTCTCATCCTCACGGCTATCATAGGAGAACAGATTTCCTCCTGTCAGAAAATAGACTGTTCCGCGGTCAGTCTCAAGAACTTTCTGCGGAGGCATAGAATATGTAGGATGTATGATCCATGTGCCTTCAGCCTGATTCTGGCCTGAGGCTCCAATATAAGAAAAAGCCACCAAAGCCAAAACCAGCAGGCATGTCAGTTTATGTCTCATCAAATAATATAATTCAAAGTGTTTTAAGATAGTCTATCAATTTTGCTGTAGCGCGTCCACGGTGGCTGATGGCATTCTTCTCGTCGGCACTCATCTGCGCAAACGATCGGTCGCTTTCATCCGGACGGAACACCGGATCATAACCGAACCCGTCCGTGCCTTCAGCTTCGCGGAGAATTTCCCCATCAACCCTACCTTCGAAAAAATGTATCTCATCCCCTGTCACCAGGGCTATGACGGTTGAAAAATGAGCCTTTCGGTTATTCTCATTCTTCATATTTTCCAAAAGCAGAGCCATATTGGCGGCCGAATCATGACCCGGACCTGCATAACGCGCGGAATACACTCCGGGAGCGCCATTTAGAGCATCCACCATCAGACCCGTATCATCGGCAAAGCAATCATAACCGAAACAATCCTTGACATAACGTGCCTTGATCTCGGCATTCCCCTGCAACGTTTCCGCTGTCTCCGGAATATCGGCATCACACCCTATGTCGGAAAGTGAGAGCACATCCCATTCCCTGCCCATTATCCTGCGGATCTCCGCAAGCTTATGACCATTATTGGTGGCAAACACTATTTGTCTCGGCTTTTCCATGATATTCTAACGTAATCCTTTGTCTTATATTATGCAACAACGATGTTTACTATCTTGCCGGGAACAACGATGATCTTCTTGATAGTCTTGCCCTCGAGCCACTTCTGTGCCCCTTCATGTCCAAGCGCTATCTTCTCAACTTCCTCGCGAGGCATATCGGCTGCCACTTCAATATTGAAGCGTGCCTTTCCGTTGAACGACACTGCGTAGGTCACACTATCCTCCTTCAGATATTCTTCCTTATACTCAGGCCATTGTGCATCACATACGGTTGTTTCATTACCCAATGCGTGCCATAGTTCCTCAGCGATATGAGGTGCGAAAGGTGCTATGACAGTCACAAGCTGACTCAGCACTTCTTTATTATGGCATTTCAGCTGGCTCAGTTCGTTGACACATATCATGAAGGCAGCTATCGACGTGTTGAAAGAGAAATTCTCTATATCCTGACTAACTTTCTTTATGAGTTTATGGATAGATTTTAACTCTTCTTTGGTAGGCTCTCCTTCGCTGACAAGCCACTGGTCACCCTTATAGAAAAGGCCCCATAGCTTCTTGAGGAAGCGGTTGACTCCATCAATACCGTTTGTATCCCACGGCTTGCTCTGTTCCAGAGGACCGAGGAACATCTCATAAAGACGCAAAGTATCCGCTCCGTAACGCTCTACTATATCATCAGGATTAACAACATTGAACATCGACTTCGACATCTTCTCTACGGCATAGCCACACACATATTTGCCATCCTCCAGAATAAATTCCGCATCAGCGAAATCCGGACGCCAGCGGCGGAACGCCTCAGTGTCGAGTTCATCGTTTTTCACTATATTGATATCAACACGGATCGGAGTGACATCATAGTCCTTTCTCAGATTGTAGCTCACAAACGTATTGCTATCCTTGATTCTGTAGACAAAGTTGCTTCGTCCCTGGATCATTCCCTGGTTGATAAGCTTTCTGAAAGGCTCATCCTCGCACACCTCGCCCAGATCATAAAGGAACTTATTCCAGAAGCGGCTGTAGATAAGGTGGCCTGTGGCATGTTCCGTTCCGCCTATGTAAAGATCCACATTGCGCCAGTATTCATCAGCCTCTTTCGAAACGAGTGCATCATTATTGCGCGGATCCATATAGCGCAGATAATAGGCCGACGATCCGGCGAAACCGGGCATCGTGTTTAGCTCAAGCGGATACCCTTCGGGCGATGTCCAGTTCTTGGCTCTGCCAAGTGGCGGTTCGCCTGTCTCTGTAGGCAGATATTTGTCCACTTCGGGCAACTGAAGCGGCAACAGACTGTCATCAAGCATCTGGGGAATACCATCTTTGTAATAAACAGGGAAAGGCTCGCCCCAGTAACGCTGGCGGCTGAATATGGCGTCGCGCAGACGATAATTCACCTTCACGCGACCTATACCCTTCTCTTCTATGAATTTCTTTGTCTTGGCAATGGCATCCTTCACTTCCAGTCCGTTCAGGTCAAGCTCTTCACCCTTTGAATTGATCATCTTGCCGCTCTTGGCATCGAAGCTCTCCTCGCTGACATCAGCTCCCTCGATCAGTGGAATGATGGGAAGATCGAAATGACGCGCGAACGCATAGTCGCGGCTGTCATGTGCTGGAACAGCCATAATGGCTCCCGTGCCATAGCCGGCAAGCACATAATCGCTGACCCATACAGGGATTTTCTTTCCCGATAGAGGATTGATGGCGTATGCGCCGGTGAACACGCCGCTCACCTTCTTGTCTATCATTCTTTCGCGTTCTGTCTTGTGCTTGATGCTGTCGCGGTAGGCTTTGACGGCTTCTCGTTTATCATCCGTGGTCACTACATCCACATACTCGCTTTCCGGAGCAAGTACCATGAATGTAACACCGAACACAGTGTCTGCTCGCGTGGTGAATATCTCAAGCTCCGTGTCGCTGCCATCTATGCGGAAACGCATCTCAGCTCCCTCCGAACGGCCTATCCAGTTACGCTGTGTCTCTTTGAGCGACTCTGTCCAGTCTATACGGTCGAGACCCTCAAGCAGACGCGGAGCATAGGCCGACACTCGAAGACACCACTGATACATCAGTTTCTGTTCTACCGGATAGCCGCCTCTGACAGATACCCCTTCGCTCACCTCATCGTTGGCAAGCACGGTTCCCAGCTTCGGGCACCAGTTCACCATCGTATTTCCGAGATAAGCTATTCTGTAGTTCATCAGCAGATCGCTCTGCTCTTTGGCCGACATCGCTTTCCATTCATCAGCCGTCACTGTGAGCTGATCGTCGGTAGCGGCGGCCGTCAGTCCCTCAGTTCCTTTCTTTTCAAGATGCTCTATCAGATTTGCAATAGGCATGACTCGCTGCTCCTTGGTATCATAATAATGATTGAACATGCGAATGAAAGCCCACTGAGTCCATTTATAATATTCCGGATCGCAAGTCTTGATCTCGCGGTCCCAGTCATAGCAGAATCCAATTTTGTCGAGCTGCGAGCGATAGCGTGCCGTATTGTCGCGTGTGGTGATCTCCGGATGCTGCCCGGTCTGGATTGCATACTGCTCCGCAGGCAGGCCGTATGCATCGTAGCCCATCGGATGAAGCACATTGAATCCTTTCAGACGTTTGAAACGCGAATAGATATCGCTGGCTATGTATCCCAGCGGATGTCCCACATGCAGTCCGGCTCCCGACGGATAGGGAAACATGTCAAGCACATAGAATTTAGGCTTGCTCTTGTCTATCTCCGTCCGGTAGACCTTATTTTCTTTCCAATACTGCTGCCAGCGGCTCTCTATATCTTTATGATTGTATTCCATCTTATATATTGTATTACCTTTTTTATATTCTTCTATTTTATTTGCTCAGTTCAAGCATTCTTTCGATAGGCTTTCTTGCCTCGATGGCCAGGACCTCGTCAACTATCACCTCCGGACGTCCATCGCGCAGACAGTTTCTCAGTTTCTCAAGCGTATTGAGTTTCATGAAAGAGCAATCGTTGCAGCCGCAGGTTGAGTCAGTGGAGGGAGCCGGAATGAACACCTTGCCGGGACACTGTTTCTGCATCTCGTGAAGTATGCCGCTCTCCGTTGCCACGATAAATTCCTTCGCATCGCTCTCTTTGGCGAATTTAAGCAACACGGCAGTTGAACCTATTTTGTCGGCTATAAGCTGCAGCGGCTTCTTGCACTCTGGATGAACAAGCAGCAACGCTTCCGGATGCTCTTTTTTTATTTCTATTATCTTTTCAAGGGAGAACTTCTCATGAACATGGCATGCGCCATCCCACAGAACCATATTTCTCCCCGTTACAGAGTTTATATAATTGCCGAGATTCCTGTCCGGTCCGAATATGATTTTCTCATCCTCAGGCAAGCTCTCTATTATCTTACGTGCATTGCCGGATGTCACCACTATATCCGTAAGAGCCTTCACTCGCGCGGTGGTGTTGACGTAGCTCACCACGGTATGTCCAGGATGCTCTTTGATGAAAGCGGCAAACTCGTCGGCATCGCAGCTGTCCGCGAGCGAACACCCGGCCGATTCATCAGGTACGAGCACCGTCTTGTCCGGACAAAGGATCTTTGCTGTCTCTCCCATGAAATGAACTCCGCAAAGCACTATCACCGGTTCCTCTATTCCGGCTGCTATCTGGGCAAGCGCGAGAGAATCTCCTATATAATCCGCCACATCCTGTATGTCGCCCTGCTGATAATAATGAGCCATGATCACGGCATTCTTTTCTTTCTTCAGACGCTTGATCTCAGCTATCAGCTCTTCTTTCGATGATGCTTTATCCACAGTCATTTCTTTATATTTTAAATTTAAGTCTTTAAAAAATTTTAATCCAATAATAAAAGCAATGGATGTTAATAGCTGCAATAACTTTATGCCTTATTTCTTGCTTTTACGGGTTATTGAACTCCGTATTATGGCTATCAACTGTTTATCAACATCTTTAACTCCTGTCTTTTAATTCATTAGATAGGTTATCAACATACTGTTAATAATATGCAAAGTTAACAACTTTATTGCATTTTCCCATCAATAAACGTTGAAAACACCATTGATAACCCCCATATTTCTTATTGCTTACTTTCTTTGGTTTACTCGCTCTTGTCTTATACACCATTGCTAATGTTAAATCCAAATTTATTTGTAAAAATCCATTTTTTACTTTTCAACGGTTATCAACATACTTTTCAACACATATCTACACCTGATTTTTTATCCATTCTGTCGGGGTAACGGCTCTCTGATCTGTCTACCTTCGCTCCCGTAAATATAAAAAAGACGGCGGATTCAATTTTGAACTCGCCGTCTCTATATTATATTGAGAGTGCTGTCACTCTTTTATTCCGTAGGCAAGATCTCCGGCATCTCCGAGTCCGGGTACTATATAGGAATGCGAATTGATTTCATCGTCTATCGCTCCAACCCATATCGTGGTCTTATCTTCAGGGAAAGTTTTCTTTATATAATCGATGGCTACCTTCGATGCTATCACGGATGCTACATGGATCTTGGCCGGAGTCCCCTTGGTAAGCAGGGCGCGGTAGCTGAGTTCCATCGAGGCGCCGGTTGCAAGCATCGGATCCGCTATGATGAGCGTTTTGCCATCAAGTTTCGGAGAGGCTATATATTCAATGAAAACATCGAAATTTTCCTTCTCCTTATATTTTCTGTAGGCCGATACAAAAGCATTCTGGGCATGGTCGAAATAATCCAGAAATCCCTTGTGGAAGGGTATGCCGGCACGGAAAATGGTGGCAAGAACTATATCTTCTCCTATCTCCTTGCATTTGGCAACTGCGAGTGGAGTTTCTATATCAACATCTTTATAAGCCACTGTCTTGCTTATTTCGTATGCCATGATTTCTCCTATTCTCTCAAGATTGCGGCGGAAACGCAGCATATCGTTTTGCACATTAACGGAACGGAGTTCTGCCATATACTGGCTCACAAGCGATGGTGTCTCGTCGAAGTTTACTACTTTCATATCTGTATATGTTGGAATTTATTGCAAATTTATAAATTTCGCAGCACAATCCATTCTGCCGCTGTTGTTTTTTATAAAACAGATATCAACCGGTTATGTTAATGTTTGTGTTAATATTCTGGTGAGATTTTCCGAACAGATTGTTTCAATGCCCATCCTGTCCGTTCCTCGTGCTTTGCCCACTCTTGTAGCCACTTCCTCTATATCCGTCCCGGGATCATCGTCGGTCTCTATGAGCAGACGTTCTTCTGGTATTATCATTGCCGATTCATCGTTGAATTTTGATCCGAGCGAAACATACATTCCACTTTCTATTATCCTTCGGGCTATGGTTGGTTTAAGCCGGAAGCCATGAAAGATCCATGCTTGTTGCGGATCCATTTCCCTGCGTATGGCCAGCAGGCGGTCATGGGCGCGCACGCAATGGATTATAAGAGGTTTTTTCAGTTCTTCGCTGAGTGATATTTGTTGCCGGAACAATCTTTCCTGCAATTCCATCGGACTGTCGCACACATTGTCAAGTCCACATTCTCCTATCGCCACAACGCGTGGATCCATACACGCTCGTCTCAGCAGATCCATATCTGCGTCATCTGTAACTCGCCACGGATGAATACCCTTGGAATAGAGAAAACCGTCGTGTAGCTCTGTTGCCGGAGCTACATCGACTATAGCTCCTTTCCGGAGCTGATGGGTATGTGCATCCAGGAGTGACATTTTGAAATGATTCATGGAACAGGATCATAGCCGCTGCCTCCCCACGGATGACACCGTAGGATACGGCGTATCGCGAGCCACGATCCGCGCAATATCCCGTGGCGGCCGATTGCCTCTATTGCATACTGGCTGCACGTAGGCGTATAACGGCAGCACGACGGAAACATCGGGGAAATACAGAGTTGGTAAAACCTGATGGGAAGAATGAATATTTGCCGCAGATACTTCATGGCTGCGGTTGGATAGGTGTCGCCGACACTTTGTTAAATATCTTCTTCAGCGACTTCTGGCAGGAGGCATAATCGGTCAGTCCATTGGCAACATAGATGAAGATGATGTCAACATGCTTCTCCTTTGGCAAAAGATCGCGGCCAAGGCGGTAGGCCTCGCGCATTCTGCGCCGCATGGTGACGCGGTCAACGGCATGACGGAGACGCTTCTTGGGCACACTGATCAGAAAACGGCTGCATGTAGGAGTTTTCTTTGTGGTATCGCTCCACACTGCTCGCCATGGATAGGCCATCGCGCTCCCCGTGACAATATCTCCACCCTTTTTTGGGGGAGTGAATAAACGGTCTATGGCAGTCTGGCTGCACAGCTTTTCCTTCTTATATAAACGTAGACCGCTCATTTTCTTTTTATATTATCTGTTGGGACTGCGCCATGGCGCCTCCGCAAAATCCATCGGTTGGGATTTATTTCTTCGATTCCTCCTTCAGAAACAAATCCAGCGCTGCCGTCATCGACGGGGCTTTGGGCGACGGGGCTTCCATGTCAAGGCGTAAGCCGGCGTTTTTAACGGCCTGGGCCGTGGTGGAGCCGAATGTGCCTATGCAGATCTCCTCCTGCTTGAAATCGGGGAAGTTCTTCAACAGTGAATCTATGCCGGAAGGGCTGAAAAACAGAAGCATGTCATAGTCAAACGGTTCGTCGGGACCGAAATCATTGCTGACTGTTCTGTACATCACGGCCTTCGTGTAATTGATCTTGTTGGCATCAAGAAGGTTGGTGTTCTCATCCTTGTGAACGTCGCTGACAATGTAGAGATACTTCTCTTTGTTATGTTTGACCAGCGACTGGATAAGGCCGTCGAGCTTGCCGGTAGTGCCGTGGAATATCTTGCGTTTGCGATAAACTATGTACTTCTGAAGATACAGGGCGATCGATTCCGTGGTGCAGAAATACTTCATGGTGTCGGGGATGCTGACGCGCATCTCTTCGCATAGACGGAAAAAATGATCAATGGCGGTTCGTGCTGTAAAGATAATTGCAGTGAAGTCCGTGATGTTGATTTTTGACTGGCGGAATTCCTTTGCGCTGAGCCCCTCTACTTTGATGAATGGTCTGAATTCGATCTCTACGCCGTATTTATCGGCTATTTCATAGTACGGAGACTTGTCCGATGAGGGCTTCGGTTGGGATACTAATACTTTTTTAACTTTCACGCTTGCTCAAATTAGGAAGTTGTTTTTCAGAAACTTGAAGTAAGGAAAAGCGATGCTTTATATATTAAAATAAGCGGTATAATTTCCAGACTGCAAAGGTACAAAATAAAGTAGATTAACGAGAAGGAATTATGATAAAAAATTCTAAATCCCTTGGATATAAATATGATTCGGGCTATGATGTATAGGCTTGTGCTGATCCACACAAGCACTTCAACCGCCGCCGGAACAAACAGCGACAGCAGTGCTGGAATGCAGATTGTCAGGCCAAGAAGCGCCTGGGACGATGTAAATCCTTTGGCCCACATTTCTGCTCTCGATGGCGTTGTGAAGATATACCCTACTGTGCGGTAAGCCGCATATTCCGCAAGATAGTACCCCACTGCAAGGCCGCTTAACGTGGCTATGGATATGAAATTGTCCGAGTCTGTTCCGGCAAGGGATAATGCCCCGAATAGCAGGATTCCTTCGCTGACACACGTCAGTAGGATAAGCGACGCGAGAACTCGTGTCTCGCTCATCGTGGAGCGTTCATCAAACACATTGGCGCGTTTTCTGACTGAAAACAGATTCTGCGCGAAGGTCTTCAGGAACGTGGAATAATGCCTCAGATTTAGCGTGATGAATAGAAACAGACAGATCAGAAGTGTCATAACCCCTGAGTCATATCCCGGAAGTTCTCGCCGGGCTATGGGGGCTATTCCCTCCGTGTAAGGTATTTTCCCGGTGATAGTCATTCCGCGTTCCATTGCCGAACTCGGTGCCATGTTTTCTGGCTCCGTCATCGCCGCCTCAAGTATTGGTTTGACAATACCTGGGGGCAGTATGGAATCTGCGGATTGTAGCATACTCTTAGTGGATCTTTTGGGTGAATGGAGCGTGAGTTGTCGGTTGCAATGCTTTTTCAACAGCCTCCTCGGGCGTCCTCGCAACCTGCCAAAGCTCTTTGTGGTCTTCCCTCATGAAACCTTCATCTATCGTACGCTGAAGCATCTCAAGCAGGGGGTCGAAATAACCGTCAGTATTGAGGATAACCACATTTCCCGAATAAAGATTCAGCTGACGCCAGGTGATGATCTCCATCAGTTCCTCAAGAGTGCCGCAGCCTCCGGGACACGCTATTGCTGCACTGCTGAGATTAGCCATCGTCTGTTTGCGTTCATGCATCGACTCCGTGACGATCATACGGCTCAGTGACGGATGCTGCCATTCGCGGTCAACCATAAATCGAGGTAAAACACCTATTGTCTGGCCACCGGCACAAGTGGCACCATCTATCGAAGCTTTCATTATGCCGGCCTTGCCGCCGCCGCTTATTAGCGTGGCGCCACTTCTGCCTATCAGTTCTCCGAGATGGTAAGCAGCCTCCTTATAGCGTGGATTGATACGTTCGCTCGATGCGCCGTAAACAACTATAGCTGTCTCTTTTTCTGTGCTTTCTGTCATGACACCGCAAAATTACAAAAAAAACCGCTCCCAACCAACCGCCCCCTTTATCTCTACCCCCTCTCATCCCATGTCAGGGTATCAACACCAGTAGGGACTGCGGCATGCCGCTATCCTTTACCCACAGATCTACTTATATTGCTGATTATCAACGCTGTATGCGATTATTTTTCAAGTCTATACAAATCTAACAGTCAGATACTTATGACTTCTGTGGGTATAGAATAGGCGGCATGCCGCGTCCATCTCCACCCTAAAATTCAGTCCATTCCCCACACCTTATTCCGCGTCCAACTCCACCCATCCCAGCTCTCCCACTCTCCCACTCTCTACTCTAACTCTCTTACTCTCTTACCCTATCTCATTATCTTATAAAACACATTTGCCTGCATCTCACCCGTTATCTCCCGGCTTGCACTGATAAACTCCCCGTAACTCTTATCCTTCATCCCATTCCACAAATCCATCAAACGATCGAAAACCTCATCGCTTATAAGCTGATTACGCTCTATATTCCCGGCTTGCAATTCCTGAGCCAGATGACCTATGATTGTGCTGACGGTCAGTCCGCGTTCGGCAGCTATCTCCGGGATGCTCTTCCCCTCGGCAAACATCTGGCGCGTTGTGAACTGCGAATACCCTTTCGGTTTCTTCTCTGCTTTTGGCTTACGTTCTTTCCTCTGTTTTTTCTTTGAAGATTGCTCTACCGTTGGATTTTCAAGTTCAAAAACCGCATTAGCCTTGCTGTTGACGTATGCGGCAGGGCAAAAATCCATCTCCGACAGATCCCTCAGAATCCTCATTTGCACACCTGCCGGATAGGCCAATGCCTGAAAAGCGTTGTCAAGACGTGTACGGTAGTTGGCATTGTCAAGATCGCGAGGCGTCTCCCCCACAAGTGTCAGTATCGGGGTAAGTTCCTCTATGAAATAACGGCATCCGCTCCTGACCTTGGCCGTCATATCCTCGCTGCGTCTCAGTCGCGCCGACTCCGGAGTTGATGACGCATAGAGTCGTCCGAATCGTTCGCCGACAGAGACTATTCTCTGCGCCATTCGTTCCTGCGCCTCGCGGTAGCGCCGTTGAAGCTCACGGTGCAGGGGGACCACATATTCTTCTGCGGCTTTTAAAAAATCGTTCAGTAGCATTCCTATAACGCGGAAATCGAACACTTCGCCCAGTATGCGCCGGAAATATTCCTCGCTTAGACTCTGCAACGTGCTTTCATCGGGCTTCGACTCCTGGGCTTCGGATATGAATCTATTGACGGTGTGGTCAACTATCACTGCCTCGCTCGTGATCCTGCTTTCAAGCACTATCCCTTCCAGACTCCGGCAGCGGCTCAATGCCACATACGCTTGTCCGGGGGCAAACGAGGCAGCCGCGTCTATTATGGCATGATCGAACGTCAGTCCCTGGCTCTTGTGGATGGTGATGGCCCAGGCCAGACGCAATGGCAATTGCTGGAATTCGCCGTCTGTCTCCTGTCGGATGGTCTTATCTTTTTCATCCACCACATATCGGGTGTTCTCCCATCTGGCTGGTTCAACATCTATTGCCTCCGCACCATCGGTCGGAACCACGCTGACATGCGTTTCATCGACTTCGGCCACTGTGCCTATCATGCCATTGAAATACCGTCGTTCCGGGCTGCTGTCATTTTTCAGAAACATCACCTGCGCTCCCTCTTTTAATGTCAGTTCGCGTTCTGCCGGATAGGAGGATTCCGGAAATTTACCGCGTACAATGGCGTTGAAGGTATATTCTTTTCCTGAAAGCCTGCGCAGGTTGCTTTCGTTGATCTCGTTGGCGCGGCGGTTGTGGGTGGTCAGGCGGATGAATCCTTTCTCCGGATCCGGATTGTACGCCGGTCTGTAGCGTCTGTTGAGTATATCAAGTATCCTGTTGTCGGTCTTTCCGTCGCGGACAGCGTTGAGTATCTCTATGAATTGGCGGTCGCTCTGGCGGTACACCGTTGTCAGCTCTATGGTGATGAATCCGGCTTCTTTCAGTGCTTGGCTTTCAAAAAAATATGGCGACGCATAGTGCTGGCGCATCAGATCGCGGTCGCGGTCGCTGACCACGGGCGACAATTGCCGCAGATCGCCGATCAGTAGCAGTTGGACGCCTCCGAATGGTCGGCTGGAATGTCGTAGGCGTCGCAGCGTCGCGTCGATGGCATCGAGAAGATCGGCGCGGACCATACTTATCTCGTCGATCACAAGGAGATCAAGGGTGGAGATTATTCGGCGTGTCTCGCTGGTGTAGTGGCTATAGTGCTGTTCGCCGGCAAACCCCTGCCCGGGAATGTAGATCGACAGTGGAAAATGGAAAAACGAATGGATCGTCGATCCCTGCGCATTGATGGCTGCTACTCCCGAGGGTGCCAGCACAACCATTCTTTTTCCGGAACTCTCTCTCAGTCGGCGCAGAAACGTTGTTTTTCCCGTTCCGGCTTTACCCGTCAGAAAAAGGTTGCTCCCGGTTTCCTCCACTATGCGCCGGGCGAGCGATAGCTCCCGGTTTATGCTTATCGCCTGTTCCGGTTCGGCTACGCTCGTAGGGTCAACGAAGCAATCCGTGTCATATTTCATTTGTTGTCTGCTTGAAATCTGTCTGTATGGATACGGCTTGCATCATATTTATCCTTAGGCGTTGTTGCTGCCGACGGATAACCGATAGGGATAATGTTTAGCGGTATGTAGTTGCTTGGCAGATTGAGCAGGTTGCTGATGAATTCCACTCGGTCGGTCATGGGGTAGATACCGCACCACACTGCCCCGAGGCCCATTGCATTGGCAGCCACAAGAAGATTTTCTGTTGCAGCAGAGCAGTCCTGGATCCAGTATTCGCGGCCGGCATCTTTGGCAGCTATATCAAGGTCGCCACAAACGGCGATGGCCAGTTGTGCCTCTTTTGCCATCGAGATATTGCGGCAGTTGGAGGCTATGCTGTCAAGAATGGAGCGATCGCGGATTACAACAAATTGCCAGGGTCTCAGATTCATTGCCGTCGGGGCTGCCATGGCTGCACGCAGAAGGCTGTCTACGGCTTCATCGCTGACGGCCTTGTCGCTGTACGAGCGGACACTCGTTCTGGTCATGATAGCCTTGTAAGCCGTTTCTGTAGCCATTTTTGCGGTAGCGCCGCTGATGCCGTCAGACTCTCCTGACGTTGGTTCAGATTTTCCGCTGCCAGCAACCAATTTATACGTTGTGAATACCAATGCCAGCGCAAGTATCACTATAATCAAATAACTCGTTTTCATATCTTTTTCTTTTTTCAGTTAATTTTCTCTACAAAATATCCATCCTCAACCCTTCAACCCCTCAACCCCTCAACCCTCAACCCTCAACCCTCAACTCTATACTCTATACTCTATACTCTATACTCTATCTACTCTCTAAACGCTCTCTCCGATTTTCATCAGCGTCCCCGTCGGGCACACAAATCGGCAGTAAGGACGTGGAATCCAGATCGAAAGAATAATGATCGCGCCTCCGGCTATCAGAATCCCTATTGAGGCCTGTTCAACCAGGAAGGCCGTGAACAGCTCATAGTCTATCCAGCTCATCCATAGTCCCGTCCAGAGGCAGAGCATCAGACAGCCCCAGAGTATCTGTCGGAAGGTGTTCAACGCTTTCACCGTCTTGGCACTCATTTTCAGGCGGTGATGAGGATTGCATTTGGAAGCAAGTTCCTGTAGGCTTCCCAGCGGACAAACCCATGCGCAATAATATCCTTTCTTGCCGAACAAGGGGTAGATGAATGCTGCTGTCAGCAGTAGGAGTGGGATCGCAGCGGCCGTAAATGTCATCTCTAACCCCGATCCCATCACTCGAAGCATAAGGGTATAGTTGAGGAACGTGCCGCTCCAGAATCCTAATACTCCGACATTCAGCAGTTGTTGAACAGTCCGGTATTTCTTATTCTTGAAGAAGAGAGGCACCGACATAGCGGCGATCAATACGGCCAGAACTGCATAGAATTCTATATTGGCCGATTGTTCTTTATGGCCGTTATCCAATGCCGTTCCTGGTGCTTCTCCGGCCTCGGTTTCCGGTTCTTCTGCCATGACCTGCTGTGCGCTTGGTGTGGTGTCAGGTGACGATACCGAGGGGGCGGTCTCTTTTGCCGGAACGGTTTGTTCCTCTTTTTCCGGTTTTTGAGCGGTTTCTGTTTTTGCCGGCTTCTCTTTTGCCGGTTTATAGTTTGCCAGACCCAATCTCACATTTTCTATGATGGCTGTCGAGGAATATGTTGCGCCGGTAACGGCATCCACCTCTTTCTCTTTGGCTTCTTCCGGTGTCAGACCGTTCCAGCTTTCGAGCAGTCCGCTGTCTGTCACGCGCTTGAAAAAGCCCGGTGTCTCGCTGTTTTCAAGTGGCTCCACTGCTGTTATCTTGCCGTCGGTTATGGTGATCTCAACCGGTACAGGACCATTATACCCCATCACTGAGCTGCCGGCTTCCGTTGTGTTGATTGTAGTGGTGTCAGCTTTGTGATTCTCTTTTCGGGGCGCGGTTTCCTTGGCTACCGGTTCTGTCGGTTTCTTCTCTTCCGCCGCGCTTTTTTGCTCGGCTTTGACCTCTGTGGCTTCTGAAGCCTTTACCGATCCGTCGTCATGGCTTTTGGTCTTTACAGCTGGTGTTGCTGTTGATTCTACCTTTTCGCCAAGCAGGGCGGCCACGCCGGCTCTCACGTTGCCTATCAGCGCTGTTGAGGAATATGTGGCTCCCGTAACGGCATCCACCTCTTTTTCAGATGCCTCTTTGGCCGTCAGGCCGTTCCAGCTTTCGGTCAGGCCGCTATCGGTTACTCGCTTGAAAAAATTCTGGGTCTCGGCGTTCGCAAGCGGTCGGACATACACTATTTTTCCGTCAACCAAAGCGATCTCTACCGGAACCGGGCCGCCGTAACCTGTGATCTGTGGACATATCTCTGTTGTGTTGATCAGCGTTGTGTCGCCATGTTCGCTTATTCCTGCTATTGTTGTTTTCTTGAGCTGATGGCCGAAAATAGAGCCGTTGTGTATGAAGGCTGCCGAGGCCATCATAAGGAACACTATGATCAGGCTGATAATGTTGGTTGTTCTCTGTTTCTGTATATTGTTTTTTTTCATTTCCATTGTCCTTTGAGTTATGCAAAGTTAGTTATTTTTTCGCTTGTTGCTGATTGTTAAGGCGGTTATTCCTGATGCTGTTAGGATCGCTATGATCATTATGGAAAACGTTGCGCCATGATTTCTTGTTTTCTTGACCTCCTGTTGTTTCTGTTCTTTTATGGCGGACTGCACTGTTTGGATGGTGACCGAATCCCCCGAAACCGTTGTCACCTGTTGCTTTCGGCTTCTGTCTATCCTTATGCCTTTGAGCTTGATGCTCTGCGCAATGCCACATGCTTTTCTCGGCGTGCTGTCATTCACTGTCTTTATTTCCGCTGAGTCTATCAGGATTATCTCCCCCTCGGCGGTGGAGTCTGTGATCAGGTTCAGGTGCCATCCACGTTCTATTCTGGCAAGCGTCTCAATGCTTTTCTCTTTGCGGCTCGTCTCCCTGCTGCCGCTGCATCCGGTAAGGGCGGCCGACACGGCGACCAACATCATGACCCATAATCCTGCTGATCCGGCTCCCTTGGCTCCATTGATAATTTCCATAGTTCTTAGATTTCGGTTTAGTTTTTCATTCCGCTGCAAAGTTACGGTCGCTTCCTCCCCTTTGCGTGCTTTTCTGCGCTTTTGATCAAAAAAAAAGCGGCGATCATCCGACCGCCGCCTGTATTTTTCTGTTGTATATTATTGGTTATAAGTTGATTATAACCCCATATTGATAAAATCGCCTACTGTCTGACATTTCTCAAGTTCTGCCTTGAATGCCATCTCGCGCTGCGACAGATCTATTCCGGTCGGCTGGCCGGTCAATCGCTCGAATGATCCGTTGATCGCATTCGATAGCTTCACTATCGACCCCATCAATGCCTCGCGATCCGCTGCTGTCAGCTTATAATCCGACTTGACATATTCGTTCATCTTCTTGGCAAACTCGCCATCCATCTCCTGAATCTCCTCAATGGATGTTGCTTCCTCGACCGACTGGGCATAATTGTCGATTGTCGCAGTGATCTCATTTACAGGACTGTTGCTGCATGCTGCCAGCATGCCGGCTGCTGCAACCATAATTGCCGCAACTATCAGATGCGACATTCTCAGTAACTTTTTCATATCTTTTTCTTTTTCAGTTAATTATATCTTCTATATCATCTATATCCTCCCGGTCGGGGTAACGGCTCTCCGAGCCGTCTACCGTCCACAAATATCTTACAATCAACCCATTAAACCACCAACGCCTGTAGGGACTGCGGCATGCCGCGTCCGGCTCCACCATCTCTACTCTCAACCCCTCAACCTTTCAACCTCCCACTCTATAAAACGCATTTCCGGCTTTATTAGTTTGGCTTTCGGCATTTTATGCGAAAAAAGATTATATTTGTAACCATGATCCGATCATCTTCACCCAATCCTACCGCCTCACGTCTCGATTCGCTCGACATTCTCCGGGGACTCGACCTCTTCCTGCTTGTTTTCCTTCAGCCGGTAATCATCTCTCTTGCAGCCGTATGGCATCCTCAGTGGCTCAATCCGGTGTTATATCAGTTGGATCATGAGGTATGGGTCGGATTCAGATGTTGGGATCTCGTCATGCCCCTTTTCCTCTTCATGACCGGGGCTGCCATGCCATTCTCTTTCTCCAAGTTCCGGTCTGATCCTGCCATGCCGCGATGGCCACTCTATCGCAAGATCCTGCGCCGTTTCCTGATCCTGTTTCTGCTGGGGATGATAGTCCAGGGCAATCTTCTCGGCCTGGATCCGGATCATATTTTTCTTTACAACAACACCCTTCAGGCAATTGCTGCCGGTTATCTCATATCGGCATTGCTGCTGATCAATTTCAAGCTCCGTAATCAGATCATTGCCACAATCCTTCTTCTGACTGTCTACTCACTTCCGATGTCCTTGACCGGTGATTTCTCGCCCGAGGGCAACTTTGCTTACAAGATCGATGAGTTGATTCTCGGGCATTTCCGTGGCGATCTCTCCTACACCTGGATCTGGAGCAGCCTGACATTCGCTGTCACTGTCATGCTCGGCGTTTTTGCCGGACAGATAATCCGTCCCTACAGGGAAAACCCCTGTCGTGCAGCTCTTTATCTACTCGCCATCGGAGTTGCCTTAATCCTGTCGGGCTATGTCTGGAGTTTCCACACACCCATCATAAAACGCTTGTGGACAGGAAGTATGACCCTGCTGTCAGGTGGATTCTGTTTTGTTCTGATGGCCGCTTTCTTCTATTGGATTGATGTCAAAGGGCATCACTGCGGACTCGATTGGTTGAAAATTTACGGCATGAACTCGATCACGGCCTACATTCTTGGCGAAACCATCAACTTCAGATCCGTTGCCGCATCGCTCAGTTACGGCCTGCAACCATACCTCGGTGCTTACTACGATGCATGGCTCACATTCGCCAACTTCCTGATCATCTTCCTTATCCTCCGCTTCCTCTTCCGCAACCGCATCTTCCTCAAAATCTAACCCCCTTCCCTCTATTGGTCGGGGTAACGGCTCTCCGAGCCGTCTACCGCCCACAAATATCTTACAATCAATCCATTAAGCCACCAACACCTGTGGGGACTGCGGCATGCCGCGTCCGGCTCCACCATCTCTCCAAAAATGTAAAAGAGGCCACACCATTTGGTGGGCCTCTTCTACTTGATTTAGTTGAAAGGGAGGTGTTTCTGCTGAATTAGTCGATTTCCTCGTCTGCCTCATAGCCACCCATCTCACGGATAGCGTTCTTCAGCATTACATACTGCTGGAACAGGTGGTTTACAGGCACTTCACCCTTGGTATAGTCGTGCATCGGGCTCTTCAGGAAGAAGCTCAGGAAGCGCTGGATGCCATGACGGCCGGCACGGGCGGCGAGGTCGCTCAGCAACACGAGGTCGAGACACAGAGGTGCGGCAAGGATTGAGTCGCGGCAGAGGAAGTTGATCTTGATCTGCATCGGATAGCCCATCCAGCCGAAGATATCGATATTGTCCCAGCCCTCTTTGTTGTCGTTGCGTGGGGGATAGTAGTTGATACGGACTTTGTGGTAGTAGTCGGTGTAGAGATCCGGCTGTTCTTCCGGCACGAGGATTGACTCAAGTGTTGAGAGCTTGGAAACCTCTTTGGTGCGGAAGTTGGCAGGTTCGTCGAGTACGAGACCGTCGCGGTTGCCGAGGATGTTGGTTGAGAACCAGCCGCTCAGACCAAGGCAACGGGTGCCGATGATGGGAGCGAAACCGGATTTAACCAGTGTCTGACCGGTCTTGAAGTCCTTACCGGCGATAGGCATGCCTGTCTTTTCGCTAAGTTCCCACATGGCAGGAATGTCAACGGTGGTGTTGGGGGCTCCCATGATGAAGGGTGCGCCTTCTGTCAGGGCTGCATAAGCGTAGCACATTGAAGGTGCGATATGTTCCTTGTCGTCAGCCTTCATAGCTGCTTCGAGAGCTGCTAAAGTGCCGTGGATCTCTTCGTCTACCGGTACATAAACCTCTGTTGAGGCTGCCCACAGTACTACTACACGGTCAAGACCGTTTTCTTTCTTGAAGTTGCGGATATCCTCGCGAAGCTGCTCTACCATTTCCCAACGGGTCTTGCCAACCATGATGTTGTCGCCGTCGAGGCGTTTTGCATAGTTGTGGTCGAAAGCGGCTTTCATCGGTTTGATAGCCTCAAGTTCTTCCTTGACAGGGTTGATGTCTTTTTCTTTGAGTACTTCTGCGTTGATTGCGCTTTCGTAAGCGTTGGCAGGATAAACGTCCCATGAGCCGAATACGATGTCGTCGAGCGATGCGATAGGAACGATCTCGTTGTATTTCAGATATTTTTTGTCTGCGCCTTTGCCAACACGGATCTTGTCGTATTGGGTCATTGAGCCAACCGGTTTGGTAAGGCCTTTACGGGCCATCAGGACACCGGTCATGAATGTTGTGGTGACTGCTCCGAGGCCTACTACGAGTACGCCAAGTTTGCCGTCGGCAGGTTTTACGTTTGTTGCGTTCATGATTTACTGATAGTAAATAATTAGGTTGATTTATTGTCTTTTTTAGGGGCAGCAAGTCGGCATGCGTTTGGACGCTGCTCGCAAGCTGCGGATATGGTGTGTAAAAGTACGCCTATTTTAGTAATTGCAAAAATTTTTTACTTTAATATATTCTTATTTTTGTTTATATTTGTGAAAATAGGCTGTCTTTTACTTTTGTGATGTGAACTAATCTTAATTTATTGCGATTAGTGTTAACGAAAATTAATGGGGCTTCTCAGCGATATCGCTCTCGCAGCTCGTAGGTTTTCTCTCTCAGATACCGGCCGAGGGCCTCAGCGGATTCTGCACCGCCATGGGCCATCTGTTCCTCAACGCTGATTGGCTGACCGATGCTGACATGGATCTCTTTTCCAACTTTGCGCCACACTTCAGCCGGCAGACGCAGCGATCGAAGCGGCCAGCACACTTTCCCCAGGATGTTACACCACCAGCTGTTGCTGCCGTGGAAGAAGATCGGGATTACGGGTACTTTGGCTTTATGTATCAGTTGCAGGACTGTCGGTTGCCATTCTCTGTCCTGGAGGCGTCCGTGCCAGTTGACGGTGCTCATGGCTCCGGCCGGGAAGAATCCCAGCGGTTCGCCGTCGCGGATCTGGCGCATCGCCTGACGGATGCCGTTGACCGAGACCTGACGTTTCTTGGGATCGTCGCTCTGAAGGGCATCCACTGCTATGAAGTTGGGGCGCATGGCGGTGATCTTGTTCAGGATCATGTTGACCATGACCCTGAATTTCGGGCGGCGTGAACCTATCAGATGGATAAGGGTGATACCGTCCAATGCTCCGAACGGATGGTTGCTGACGGTGATGAATGATCCCTCGGGCAGATGGTCGAGCTGCTGTTCGTTGTCGATCCGCAGACGGATCTTGAACTCTTCAAACAGGAGCCGACGGGTAAATTCCGGTCCGGGGGTGTCGCAGCATTTGGCATGCACGGCATTTACTTTGTCGACCGACAGAAAATGAAGCAGCCGGTTCACTAATTTCTCGTGTCCCTCAAGTTTCGGCACCATTTGCCGAAGATCGTCATAGTTGAGTACGTCGGGACGGATCCCGTCATTTTCTTCGATTGACATGTTGGTTTCTTCAGGAGTGTTTCTTATGTGGGGTTATGGCGTCGACCATGCGGATAGCATATTGATCGAAGCCGTTTACTTTATACACGAATTTGGCTTGCAGAAGCAGGTTCCAGAACAGTGATACTATGCCGCTCACTATCAGACGGGCGGCTGCATAGTAGCCGTCGGGGCGGAAACCGATGCTTTCAAGCCACGGCCAGTGGTTGAGTAGCCAGTAGAGGCCTTGTGTGCCGAAGGAGTTCAGAAGCAGACTGCCGACCCACACCATGGCGTATTTGACGATCACGGCTTTCCACGAGCAGTTCTGCGCATGGAATGTGAAGTGGAAGTTGATCACGCAGTTGATCACGCCGCCAAGGGTCGCGCCTATGGCCGTGGAAAGCCATGGTGCAAGACCACACCATGCAAACAGGGCGAATCCTGTGAACAGATCGACCCATGAGGCCACCTGGGATGCCACGCCGGCTCTCAGCAGCGAATAGATGAATTTGTCGCTGCGGATGAAGTTGCTGCCTACGTTTCTGAGCTTGCCCATCCTGCGGTTGTTTTATTTCTGTAGGGCTTAGGATCAGTCGTCCGATTTTGTCAGATCAAGCACCACGTTGTCCTTCTTGTTCTTCTCAACGTAATGTTTCTTCAGGGGATTACGGGTGGCTTCCTCATGGCGTCGGCGGTTACGTACAACGTCGATGGCCGTGTAGATGGCCTGACGGAAGGATTCTTCCGAGGCTTTGCCACTGCCGGCTATGTCGTAACCGGTGCCATGGTCGGGCGATGTACGCACGTAATCGAGTCCGGCGGTGAAATTGACTCCGGCATTCATCGCAAGGGTCTTGAACGGGGCGAGGCCCTGATCGTGGTACATGGCGAGCACTCCGTCAAACTTGCCGAACATGCCGCTGCCCCAGAATCCGTCGGCGGCATACGGGCCGAAACAGTTGATCTTCTTGCCTCGGGCTTCCTCGATGGCCGGTGTGATCTCCTGTTGTTCCTCGGTGCCTATCATTCCCTCCTCGCCGCTGTGGGGATTAAGGGCAAGGACAGCGATGCGCGGATGGCCTATGCCGAAATCGCGTGTCAGCGATGCATTGAATTCCTCGATCTTGCGCAACACGTTCTCGCGTGTCACCATCGTGGCTACCTTGGAGATCGGTTCATGAATGGTGACAAGAGCCACGCGCACGGTGTCGTTGCAAAGGATCATCAGCGCGTGCTTCTCGCCGTCGCCGAGCGACGATTCCAGATATTCCGTATGTCCGGGGAAGGGAAAATGGTCACTCTGGATGCTGTGTTTGTTGATAGGTGCTGTCACCAGAGCGTCGATGGCACCGGAACGGAGGTCGGTCACGGCGCGTTCCAAGGCTGCGAATGCTGCTTTTCCGGCTTCCTCGCTCTCCTGACCGGGCTCTATTTTGAGTGATTCGTCGACCACGTTGATTATGTTGATATGATCGCCCTTGGCCTGAGCGGCATCTGCTATCTGTGTGAGATTCAGAGGTGTGAGTTTGGCTGTCTTGGCATAATATGCCGCCGCTTTTGCCGATCCGTAGATAACCGGAGTGAAAAGATCGGTCATTGCCGGATTTTCGAGTGCCTTGATTATCACCTCATAGCCGACACCATTTGTATCGCCATGTGTGATTCCTATTTTGAGTTTACGTTCTGACATGATTTTATGTATATTTACCGCGAATTTAAGCATTTTTCCCCAACATCCCATCATCCCCTCCCCTTTTTACTTTTCCACCCATCATCCCTCTTCCATAACCATGTATGGACTGCGGCATGCCGAATCCGGTCACTGTATTAGCGTATATTAGTGACAATCAGTCGTTTCGTTGATAATTTTTTTTGTCTGCTAAAAAAATACGCCTGTTTTTTCCACGTATATGTGGCGATTGTTTGAGTATCGGTTTTCAATGCCGTGATCCGGAAGGATTGCAGTCTATCTTCAGGTGTGACTATCCTTGGAGATGGCTTTGGCGTTACGTTGCAGGCCGGAGAGTTTGGCGCGTTTCATAGCTGAGCCGCGGAATATTCCGCAATATTCCTCATGATCCATCGCCAGCATCTGGCCGGCGGTCAATGTGAGCAACCGGGGATTGGGTCGCAGTTCCTCGATCACGCATTCTGCCGGATGGCTGTTGTGGGGGCATGCGGCGGCGCAGCGGTCGCAGCCGTAGAATGTATCGTGCAGGTCAGTCCCCTCGGGAAATTCGCCGCGGTGTTCTATTGTCAGGTAAGAGAGGCATCGGCGTGCGTCGCAATGCCAGTCGGAATCCAGTGCGCCTGTAGGACATGCTTTGATGCATCGGCCGCAGGAGGCGCATCCGGAGGCTGCTTTATGGAGTGATGAGTCCGGTTCTGTGGGACGGAAAGCAATGGTGGTCAGTATCTCCCCCAGAAAGAGGTAGGAGCCGGCTCCCGGGATTATGAGATGGTTGTTGCGCCCTATGAAGCCGAGTCCCGAACGTTCTGCCCAATAGCGTTCACGCAGAGGTGCCGTGTCGACGCACACACGGGTCTCGCCACCGTAGATCTCCCGGATACGTTGAGCGGCGGTCTCAAGCCGGCGGCGCACAATGTCGTGATAGTCCTGCCCAAGAGCATAACGTGCAATCCGCAATGCATCCGGATCGGGGGTGAATGGTGTGTAATAGGATATCGCACAGCAGATTATTGATTGGACTCCTTCAAGGAGCTTGCGCGGATCATCACGTACATCTCCGTATCGTTCCATATACTCCATTCCGGCATTCCTGCCGGCGGCTATCCATTCCCGATAGAGATCCACACCTTCCTGCTCCACCCTCACCGGCACGGCTATCGAGTGGCGGATCACACCGGTGTTGGAGAACACGCGGCCGGCATCAAGATCATTCCATGGAGAGTGTTCGGAACTCATATCCTTGGTCTTTTAGCCACTGGATTGCTGCAGGAAGGGCCTCGCGGAGGTTGCGTTCTGCTTTCAAGGAGTCGTGGAACACGATTATCGAACCGTTACGGGCATAGCGTTTCACGTTTTCAAGCACCCTGTCAGGCGTCAGTTTCTTGCTGTAGTCGCGGGTCACAAGATCGTACATCACTATGTTGTAGTGGTTCTTGATCGCTGCAGCCTGGCTCCAGCGCAGAAGCCCGTGGGGTGGGCGGAACAGCGGACTGCCAATCAGCTGGTCGGCTTCGGTCAGATCGCGCATGTAGCGCATCGTCGGCACTTTCATTCCTTGCAGATGATGCATGGTGTGGTTGCCCCAGCTGTGGCCGCGACGGCGTATCTCGTCGAACAGATGCGGCGAGCGGCGCACATTGTCGCCGACAAGGAAGAACGTGCCCTTTATTCCATGGGTGTCGAGCAGGTCGAGCACCCACGGGGTCACTTCAGGCACCGGGCCGTCGTCGAAAGTCAGGTAGACCACGCGGCGACCCTTGTGCTTGATTCTCCAGAGGGCTTCCGGAAAGAGAAGGCGATATGCCAATGGCGGCTGTTCGATGAACATTAAGTCAGACTCTTATTCCTCGGATTGACGGAAATAGCGTTCGATGTCTATGCCGTAGGTCTTCTGGAGCTGGTCGATCTTGTCGAGCGTCGCGTCCTGACCTGTGAATATGGCGTAGGATTCGAGCAGCGATGCCAGGAAGTATTCGTTGGCACGGTCCATCCGCGACAGCAGGCTATGATAGAGCGGTGAAAGGCTCTGATAGTAGCGCACAAACTTGGCATAGCGGTCCATCTGTTCCTCGATCAGTTTCTGACCTTTCTCCGCATAGACTTCATCTCCGGTGAGCTGATACATGGAGTCGTAGACACCGATCAGCCGGTCGAGCTCATACATGCCGTAGGGCAGAACGCTCTGCGGAATTTTCTCTTCCTGAAGAACGAGTACGTTGTCGAGTTTCTTACGGCGGTCGGCAAGATATGCCTGATATTTGGCCGGATCGCCGTTGTCGCCTTTCAGTACGGCATTGTAGTAGTCCTGCGACAGGCCGAGGGCAAGCTCGAACATGGCCGTACGCGTTGAGCTGGCCATCTTTCTCACGGTTTCGTCAAGATAGATGCTCTTGCCGTTCTTGACCTGATCCAGACCTCCCCAACGCCAGCGTTCGGTCACGTTGCGGTACATCTTGTCGGTGTTCACGCGGCCGTTCGACGGTTCAAGAGGTGTGACCTCGTAGGCCATACCTGTCTGGCTGAAGTAGGGTGCCAGACCGACATAGTTGTCGTCGGGAACGGTGGTGGCGAAATAGACAGGACGTTTCCAGCCGTCGAGCGAGTTGCTGTTCAGAACGTCGATCACCATGACATCGTTGATGCTCATGCCTCCGGGGCGCTGAGGATCGAAGTTGCTGGCCCGGCGGCGCACGATGATGTCGCTGATCGAGTCGTTGGCTGTGATGCGGCCTTCTTTCAATGCGGCTTCTCCGTTGGCCGGAATGCGCATGTTGGGATATTTCATGATGTACTGCTGATAGTAGCGGTCATCGAAATCGGTCTTTGCATAGGCTGCTGCCAGTGCCGTGGTGGCATCGGTGAGCGAGTCTGTTGAGTTGGCGAAGCTGAAGAACGGAGCCTTGTTGTAGGCATATACATCGGGCGTGGCCTGTAGCTTGATGCCGGGAGAGTCGTAGGTCTGGCGGCGCATCTGGTTGATATACCAGTCGGTGGTGAAATAGGAGAGGTTGACCACTTTCACGTCGGTGCGGACTCCTTCAACCTCCTGCGCATACCACAACGGGAATGTGTCGTTGTCGCCATAGGTGAATATGATGGCGTTGTCGTCGAGCGAGTTGAGATAGTTCATGCCGAAATCGCGTGCCGTGTAGCGGCCTGAGCGGTCGTGATCGTCCCATGTCTGCGACACTACCTGTATTGGTACCAAAAGGCCTATCACAGCGGCAATGCAAGCAACGGTGAGCGGACGGCGGTCTGATTCATCGATAGGATATGGATTGTCGTCGCCCTGTCGGGTGGCGTTTTTGTGTTTGCGCATCATCGACAGCGCTATGTGCCATATTCCGGCAACACCCATGCCTACCCATATTGCGTAGGCGTAGAACGATCCGGCGAAGGCATAATCGCGTTCACGGGGCTGATCCGGTGTCTGGTTGAGGTATAGGACGATAGCTATGCCGGTCATGAAGAACAGGAAGAATATAACCCAGAACTGTTCGATGCCGCGTTTCGACACGCAGGCTTGCCACAGGAGGCCTATGATACCCATAAGCAGCGGCAGCATGAAGAACACGTTGTGGCCTTTGTTGCCCTTGCCGAGCTCGTCGGGGAGAAGCGACTGGTCGCCGAGACGGAGGTTGTCGATGGCCGGTATGCCCGACAGCCAGTTGCCGTGGGTCGGCTCGCCCTGTCCCTGATAGTCGTTCTGACGGCCTGCGAAGTTCCACATGAAGTATCTCCAGTACATGTGGTTGAGCTGATAGATGAAGAAGAATTTCAGATTGTCCTTGAATCTGGGCTTCGGCATGGATTGTTTCTGCAATGTGTTGCCATCCTCATCCACAAGTACCGTCGCGTCGACATACTGATTGTCGAGACCGCCTATCCAGCTGTCGTAGGAGTTGATGTGGGATACGCTGTACATTCGCGGCAGCAGCATGTCGAGTTCGGGAGCTGTGGCTATATCTTCTTTATGGCCGGTCATTATGTAGCGGTCGGGTTCGTCGGGCGAGTGTTTCACCTGACGCTCATATTCCGCACGTCCTTCTTCGACTTTGAGTTTCTGGTTGCCGTTGGCATCCTGAACGAGCACTTTGGCATAGGGTGAGAAGAATGTCTCGCCATACACAAGCGGACGCTCGCCGTATTGCTCGCGGTTGAGGTAGGAGGCAAGAGCAAACACGTTGTCGGGAGCGTTCTGGTTCATGGGCGTGTGGGCCGATGAGCGGATCAGCAGCAGCGCGTAGGAGGAATATCCGGCGAAGATCACGAGAATACTGATCGCGGTCAGTGTCATAAGTCTCAAAGGCAATCTCTTGACATAGAAGAGGTAGACGATGAGTGCTGCGATAAGCACTGTCGGTATGAGCCATGAGTCGCCTATGAAGAGAATACCCGATAGCATTGTGCTGAGGATGAACGAGAATTTGGTAATCCATCCGGCTATGCTCTTGTAGTGGTAGAGGTTGTAGATGGTCCAGATGAACGCACCCACTGTTGCTGCCACATAGATTATGACACCATTGTTGAACGACATGCCCAGACTGTTGACGCAGAGGCGTTCAAACACCTGTGCCACTTTGATGAAGCCGGGAACGAGACCGTAAAGGACAAGTGCCACGATCACGAAAGAACCGAGAAGAGCGAGCAATGAGCCTTTGGCCGTTGAGTTCTTGGATTTCTTGTAGTAGACAACGAGGGCTATCGCCGGGATACACAGCAGGTTGAGCAGGTGGACGGCGATAGAGATACCGATCACGTAGGCTATCAGGATCAGATATTTGTCGCTGTCAGGCCGGTTGGCGCGGTTTTCCCATTTGAGAATGAGCCAGAACACCAATGCGGTGCAGAACGATGAGAATGCATAGACCTCACCCTCTACAGCCGAGAACCAGAAAGTGTCGCTCCAAGTGTACATCAAGGCTCCGCAGATGCCGGATCCGAAGATTACCACCATCTTAGTCAGAGATATCTCATCTGACGAATCCTTGACAATCAGTTTCTTTACGAGATGCGTGATGGTCCAGAACAAAAGCAGGATTGTGCCTGCGCTCAGAAGAGCCGACATCGAATTGACCATCATGGCCACCTTTGTCACGTCGCCGAACGCGAAGTTGACGAAGAATCGGGCCACGATCATGAAGATCGGGTTGCCCGGTGGGTGACCGACTTCAAGTTTGAAACCTTGTGTGATAAATTCCGGGCAGTCCCAGAAGCTGGCTGTCGGCTCTATGGTCATGAGATAGGTCACGGCCGCAACCAGAAAGCAAAGCCATCCTATGCTGTTGTTGAGGATGTTGTACTTCTTCATTGGCTATTTTGGTGTTGTTTTGTTACTCGGTTGTTGATACACGAAAACTGCACACGGCATCCACCGGTGAGGCGGATGCAATGCCCAGTGCTCTGTTATAGCGTGTGCAAAGTTAGCGGTTTTAACCGTTTTTCCATCGCCACTCCCCTATTTTTTAGTTTTTTTCAGCATCTACACAGGTTATCAGCCGATATTTATTAGGTAAAAGTTTTAATTGAAAAGAGCGAGACCTGTTTCCGTAAGGCAGTAAGTCTGTTTAGAACTTTTAGGTTTGTCGGGATTGGTCATTGTCACATAGCCCAATTCCGACAGAGGGTTCATAAGTTTTCTTCGAAGTTCAGTAATATCTTTGTTTCCAAGATATTCAGATATGTTTCTGATTGTGGAGACGTTAGTCTTTAAAAATTCCAGAATATCTATTGTTGTCTGGCAGAATGCTTCTTGGTCGATGTGTTTTTTTGATTTACTCCAGACTTTTACGGATAGTTGCGAAACGATCTGCAAAAGTTGCTCTTTTTGTGGTATATTGCTTTGGTATACAATTTGTTGTACTTTTACAAATGATTCTCCAAATATCTGCAAAAGTTGCATATCCGGATCCTCTTCACCATTTGGTGTTGATTGCGTTTGGGGCTTTGCGATCATTTGCTCATGGCAAGGTATCGTTATGAGAAAATAAGATCGGTCTTCGTCCGTGTCTATGATAGCTGGCGCATTCCCATTTTGTGAGAGTTTTTTCTGTATGGTAGGAATTCCTGTTGCTCGACCCTCGGTTAAATCTAACTCTTTCAGAAAATCTCCCAATCTACGATTCCTATATCGTCTCGCTTTCAGTTTTTGTGCGGCCTTTATTGCCTCAAAACTAATGGAACGGTCTGGTCCTGCATAACTTAATATGTCAATGTGGGTTGGTTCAATTGTTATTTCAACCGGTTCCCGTTCTTCATAGTCTCTATGGTATAAAGCATTCACTACAGCTTCTTCAAGAGCCTGATATGGGTAATTGAAAATTTTAATGGACTTTTCGTTGTCTGAGGGCTTGGTGATCCGTTGTTTGATAACGTTTGTGCGCAGATAAGACAACGTCTCGGATATTAATTGGGGAATTGGCCCGACAATTTTCGGCACCTCGAACATTACGTCAGGATTTTCAATACTACCCTCTGGAAACAGAACAATATCAACCTGAGTAACCGGGAAAAATTTTTCGGGATGCTCGCAGAACATCATTGCTGCACAGTTTTTAATCAGTCTGTTTTCAATGGGGCCTGTAGTGAGATCCATTTCATCCAGTATTTCAATTAACGGTCTACTGGTGAAATTATCAACCAATTTACTATGGATTGAACTCAGGTATTGATAAACCAAAACTCCTGAAATGTCGGTTATGCTTATCGCATCATTGCCACGTTCGTCAAAAGGAATGCGATTGGCGAGGGATCTTACTTCGTCTAAAATCTCTCCTTTAGCCTCAATTGTTGAAGATTTGCTGCGAACATAATATTTAGCTATTGATTTTCCTTTTGCAACAACACTTTCCATTACAGAATACGGCCGGTTGATGCCTGCTGGCACCCAAATGACGAGTATCGTTTTGCCGTCAATCTCTTCAATGGAAACTTTTGACATATAATGTGGGGAGATTTTAGAATCAAAGGCCGTCATGTTCTTCAAGATCTTGTCAATCTCTGACTCTTCAATTCCTTTGACGGGACGTTTGGCAATGCCGTTTTCTTCTTCAACACCTACAAGTATATATCCTCCACCCGTATTTTCCAGATCTGTAGCAAAAGCGCAGATTGTGTGGTAGATTTTATCAGGGTTCCAACCGGACTTGAACTCAATCCGGTTGGACTCTATTTTGCGCTTTGTCAGTAGATCTTCTATATTGATAGGTAGAGCCATAATTGTAGGATGTAGTATCTGTTTAGAAAATCGGGAAGGTGGATGTGGAGAGGACGTATTTGTTTTCGAAGTCCTGTTGGGTCATGGTCAGCATGAGGATGCCTTGGATGAATGATATTATGCTCCAGAGTCCGCAGGTGACGATGGTCAGCAGCAGGCAGATGATGCCGCCGGAAGTCTTGCCGAGATAGAAATACTGGATGCCTAAGGAACCGAGGAAAATGGCCAGCAGTCCGGCTGCCAGTTTGTCTTTGTCGGTTCGGGCTGTATTGTACATCGGAGGTACGCCGCCGCCGTTCTTGCTGTTCAGTTTGTCCATGAGGTTTGGAAACATGTAGATAGGTTGCCATTCGGGCATGCCTTCCTGCCATACCATGGTGTTGGGGGTGGGATTGTATGCCAGAAGAGCGTTTTCGTTCATCGGGCCGATCTGCTGTCCGTTGTAGAGGATATACCAGTTGTTCATGTGATTGTTGGTTTTATTATTGATTGATTATAATTATCTTAATATTGGCCATCTGTAGCTTTTCAGAGCTTGGGAAAGAGTGGCTTCGCGTCCTCCGAGGTAGCTGTCGCAGAGCTGATGGAAGCGTTGCGAATGGTTCATTTCGGTTAGGTGGGCCAGTTCGTGACAGATTATGAACTCTTTCAGTTCCTGAGGCAGGAATGCGAGCAGAGCCGAGAGGCTTATGCTTTTGTCGGTGCGGCAAGTGCCGAGGGTGCGTCGGCCACGGCCTATCTCCCAACGCGACGGGTGGATGCCGAGGCGGCTGCTGATCTCTCTGGCCGGTTGCAGTATCAAAGGCTCTCCGGCCATGGCTGCGAGTCTGACGGCTATGTCGCTGAGACGTTTCTGTATGCTGCCGTTTGTCAGGTCAACGTCACGGCCTATGGCAACGGAGGCTTCGAATGGGATGCTGGAGCCATGAAGACGTGCCGCAATGCCGGATGGTGGCACGTGGGGATCGACGTTGAATGTGAAAGTGATGCCCGGGGCTTCGATTATTGTGTTATCGACTATCAGCAGACGTGGCTTTTGAGGCTGGCTGTTTATCCGCTCCACGAGCTTGTCGATGATTGTGCTCTGTTCCAGCGGATCGAGTCCGTAGGGCACGGTCACGCTGATAGTTCCGTCGGCTTTCCGACGGGCGGTGACGCGGCAGGCATTGCGGCGGTAATGTATGTCGACAGGTGGTCTCATCAGATGCCCCAGAGCAGTTTCTCGCGCAGAGTGTCGGTGAAGTTGTGGTTGAGTCTCGTGACGAGCTTGACGCAGTGGGGTGCCTTGCGCAGGGTGAGCGAAGTTCCGATGGGCAGAGGGGTCGATTTCCCGTCTACGGCCAGCAGGAAATGGTCGGAGCGGCCATGAGTGTCGACGCGCATCTCGGCATCGTCGCTGATCACGAGCGGACGCATGGTCAGCGAATGCGCCGCCACGGGAGCCACGATCCAGTTTGTGGCCGTGGGGGCTACGATCGGTCCCCCTACCGATAGGTTGTAGCCGGTCGATCCGGTGGGTGTCGACACGATCAGTCCGTCGCCGCGGTAGTTGGCCAGCAGACGCCCGTTGAGGGTTGTCTCAAGGGTCACCATCGATGCCGTATCCTGTTTGAGAATGGCTATTTCGTTGAGTGCATATCTGTTGCGTCCCGACAGCTCGTCAGATCCTGAAACTTCGATCAGAGAGCGTTTCTGTATGGCGTAGTCGCCCGACACGATCTCGTTGACAATCTCTCCGGCATCACACAGGTCGGCTGCCGAGAGGAATCCGAGGTGGCCTGAGTTGATTCCCATGATCGGAGTCTCGTAGGCGCCTACTGCTGCCGATGAGGTGAGGAACGTGCCGTCGCCGCCAACGCTCAACACGAGGTCGGCCGATCCGTCGTAGGTGTCGAACACTCTGGCCTCATAGCCTGTCAGACCTATTGCACGAGTCAGGAATGTATAGTAGTCGCGGCGGATGTAGAGTTGCAGTTCTCCGGAATGCGACATCAGCTGGTCGAAGAGTCCGGCAAGCAGATCCAGACCCGTGTGCATGTGTTTCTTTCCGAAGATGGCTATGCGTTTCATAATGTGTGTATGTGGATTGTCAAATGTCAATATGGACCATTAGCTCGCGGAAACGGCTTGCTGTCAGTTCGCTGTCGGCGTCGAAGCCGTCGTGCGTGGCCACAACGTCGAAGCCGTAGCGTTCAAGTGAGCGCGCGACGCGGCCGGCGTTGCGGTGGCTGACTCGAAGATCCACTCTGACTTTGTCCTGCAGCGCGGCTGCCATGGTCGTGACGTTGAGATTGAGCAGGTGGGCGTCGGCATCCTCCACCGCACGTGCTATTGCCGAGGCGGAGAAGTCGTAGCGGCCGCATTCTATGGTCAGTTCGCAGCTGTCGGGAACCGGGGGGAACAGCCGTCCCGGATCGTGGCGTTTTTCTGCCGGTAAGGTCAAATTTGACGATAATATGTTATCTTTTGGTTTCAAATCTTTTTTGTTACCGTTTATTCTGACTAAATTTGTGGTCGCATTCTCGCGAGAATGCAAAGTTAATAATTTAATTTCATTTCGCCCTTTCTGTTATCATTTTAACGATCCAACGGGCGGTGTGGTTTTAAAAATTCAGACAATGACTCAACTGAGTGTTAATATCAACAAAGTGGCTACGCTGCGCAACGCACGCGGCGAGAATGTCCCCGATGTGCAGAAATTCGCTTGCGATTGCGAGGCTCTCGGGGCGCAGGGCATAACTGTGCATCCCCGACCCGATCAGCGTCATATAAAATACGATGACGTTTTCTCGCTCCGTCCCTTGGTCAAGACCGAGTTCAATATCGAGGGCTATCCGTCGGAGGAATTCATTGATCTGGTGCTGAAAGTGAAGCCGGAACAGGTCACCTTGGTGCCTGATGCTCCGGGCGATCTCACTTCGCACGATGGCTGGGATGTGGCTGCCAACAAGGAGTTTCTGACTTCTGTGGTTGACCGTTTCCGCGAGGCCGGGATCAGAACATCGATCTTTGTGGGTACGGACATTGACAATATCAAGGAGGCTGCACGCACCGGTGCCGACCGCGTGGAGCTGTACACCAAACCCTATGCCGATGGCTATGAGGCCAACCGGGAACTGGCCGTGGCTCCTTTTGTGGAGGCTTCGCGTGCTGCCCATCAGGCCGGGCTCGGCGTGAATGCCGGCCATGATCTCAATCTTCAGAATCTGGCCTATTTCCATGCCCGGGTGCCCTATCTCAACGAGGTGTCGATCGGTCATGCCATCATTGCCGACGCTCTCTATCTCGGAATCGGCGAGACCATACGCCGCTACCGTGAATGTCTCGTCTGATCCAGAACTCTCCGAATCTAAACTCTTCACTCTAAATCAAACTTCAGCATCATGCTTTTCCTTACAGCAACACAGGCCGCCGCTCCTGCCGCTCCCAACCTCTGGGAACTATGCGTAAATGCCGGTTTCATCATGATTGTTCTCGGCGTTCTTGCCCTGATCTCGATAGTTGTGTTTGTGGAGCGTGCGCTCGTGATCCGCAAGGCCTCACGCAGCGACGCGTCGTTCATGCAGCGCATAAAAGACTATATACTCTCTTCCGATGTTGAGGCAGCCCATCAGCTCTGCCGCGCCACCGATACCCCCTACGCCCGTCTGATCGACAAGGGCATAAGCCGTATCGGCCGCCCGATGAACGATGTTCTTGTGGCTATCGAGAATACCGGCAATATAGAGGTTGCCGCCCTGGGGAAAGGATTGCCTTGGCTCGCAACAACCGCTGCCGGAGCGCCTATGCTCGGCTTCCTCGGCACGGTGATCGGCATGGTGCAGTCGTTCTATGCCATGGCATCCGCCGGATCGTCGGCCGGAATCAGCGCGTTGGCCGATGGTATCTATCAGGCTCTTGTGACCACAGTCGCCGGCCTTATCGTAGGTATCGTGGCTCTGTTTGCCTATAATTATCTCGTGGCCCGTATCAACGGTGTGATGCGCAGTCTGGAGGCACGGACTATGGAGTTCATGGATCTTCTCAACGAGCCGGTGAAATAACTCTCCACTCTTAACTCTACACACTCCCCTACTCTTTTACTGCAATGGCTCTGAAACGACAATACGAGATGTCGTCGATCTTCTCGATGGCCTCGATGACCGATATAATCTTCCTGCTGCTCATATTCTTTATGGTCACCTCGACCTATGTGTTCCCGACGGCTCTTGAGCTTAATCTGCCGCAATCGTCGCAGCAGACGGCTCTGAAACCATCGACACGGGTGTTTGTATATCCCGAGGGGCGCATAGTGGTCCAGAACGGCGAGGAAACCCCACAGGAGGTTACGCTGGAGGTTCTCCCCGACTTCCTCAACGATGCGATGCTGAAAGCTCCGCAGGGCGAGCCTTTTAATATAGCCGTTTTTGCCGATGAGGAAGTGACCTACGGAACTCTTGTCAAGATTCTTGATGTAGGAGCCAAAACGGGTATCAAGATGGTGCTTGCCACAAAAGCCGCTCCGTCCGATCCTGCTCCGGCGGAAACCGCTGCGGAATCTCTATAAACTCTCCACTCTCACACTCTATATTCTCAACACTCTGATATTCAATGTCCGATAATCGTAAATATCGTCTGATCGCTTTTGCTGTGGCTCTGGTAGTTTTCGCCGGGGTGATGGCATGGCTGTTGCTGACGCATCTGTCGTATCGTCCGGCCGACGGCTCGACATGGCCGCCCGTGCAGGACACCACTGCCCTGCTTCTTGCCGATGAATACGTGGAGATAGAGCCGTTGATGCCTGTGCGCGATAGCGGCGGCGATCCCGATGACGGGGCTTCGGCTCCCGACCCGGATGCTCTCGACATTGAGAATGCCGGCCAGCAGGCCGAGGAGGTGGCGCCGTTGACCACATCCCACGTCGAATCGCCTGTCAAAGTGAAACCGCGTGAGCCTCAGAAGCCGGCCGGCCCGTCGAAAGAGGAACTGGCCGAGAGGGAACGGCAGAAACGTGAGAAAGAAGCCTCTGAGGAGGCTAAAAACCGCGTTGGTAAGCTTGGTAAGATCGCCGGAGCCACGGGCAACGGCTCGGGATCTGTCGGGACAGGAAGCGGTGCGTCCGATTCGCGCGGACGTCTGCGCGGCAATGCCAGCGGCAGTGGTCTCGGTGGCCGTGGCGTTTCGGTCAATGCCGATGGTATCGACTGCCCTAATCCCGGAAAGGTGACGGTCAAGATATGGGTCACTCCCGACGGTGCCGTGACGCGTGCGGAACTTGTGACCGGGTCTACCACTATCACCGACGCCACCGTGCGTGCGCAGTGCCTTTCACGTGCCAAGGCTGCGAAAGTGTCTGCCAAGGCCGACGCTCCGGCCGAGCAGTATGGCACTGTCACATTTACATTTAAGTAACTTTAGCAAAAAAATATGCGGATTAATAAAAATTCGCTATCTTTGTCCCCGAGATTCCCCGCCGACGGGTGCCATCAGGCTCTGGGGTAAGGGATTCTGCCGGCAAGAGAGCCGGTCGACATTTTTATCAAAAAGCGTTTATCAGCGCTTCGTTTATTGGCTGATTCAGAAATGTGGCAATTTCGATAATCAACTCTGTCAATGACGATTGCAACGATAGATGCTCATGGGTATGTTATATTTTGTCCGCTGCTTCCCGGATGGGAGCGGTGGCGGGATTTCATATCGGCGTGGGCTTCTGCGTTGCTCGTTCATACAGAGTAAGGCGAGCCACATGCCTTGAATCAGCGTGACGAGCAACGGTAAGACTCTCACGCTTATTTTTTTTACCCAATTACAAACCGCGCCTTGGACTGTGAGTCGTCCGGCCACAACTCACATTTCATCACGCTATGAAAAAGCTATTTTTAGTTCTGGCGATGATTGCAGCTCTCGGCTCGTCGGCTGCTTTTGCCCAGAAGAAAGAAGCCAATCCCAAGGCTTGGGAGGAAGCGCAGGCTCGAAAAGTGGTGCCTGAGATCCGCACGTTCGTAACGCCGCAGATCTGCGATATGCAGATGCTCAGCAAGTCACGCGAGACTTTCGGCCCCTACTATTTTGAGATCAAATCGATTGAGCAGACGTTTAATTTTGAGCTCTGGAACTATCAGAACCGCGCGCTCTACCGTGCCGTTCAGGAGAGCGATGCCGACGCTATCATCGAGCCTCTTTTCAATTCTTATGTCTACGAGAAAGACTCCAAGACTCTTGTCGTGGAGCTTTCGGGCTATCCGGTACGCTACACCAATTTCCGTCCGGCAACCAAAGGCGAGGTCGATATGATCGGTGTGGTCTATCCCGACGTGCGCACCTCTGTGTCGATCGACACCGGTGCCGAAGCTAAGCCCGAAGCAGCGAAAACCAAGTAATTCCACATTTTTCTAATCTTAAATTCAACAAGCAATGAAAAAGTTTTTTATTCTCATGGCTGCTGCCATGATGGCCATTGGTGCAAGTGCTCAGGTTGTTACCTCGCGCACAACGTTCAAGTCCAAGTCTCAGACCCTCTGGTATGTACGTGCCGGCATGTCGATCAACAACATGGCTGGAATGGGTGATCTTCCTGATGGAGTATCGATGGGTTCAAAAATCGGTGCTGACATCGACTTCGGTTTCCAGAAAAATATGGGTAAATCCGGCCTGTATTGGGGCATGGAACTTGGTGTCGGTAGCCGCGGATTCTCAGTTAAAGCTGATGAAACAGCAGGTGTTCTGGCATGGAATGTCAAATACAGCCCGTTTACATTCGGATATAAATATTCAGTTACTGACGATCTTAAACTTGACGCCCATCTCGGAATTTACGCAAGCTATGATTTTACAGGAAGTGTTAAGAATATAGAGGATAACCATGGATATGAGATGTCTTGGTCTGATTTCAAGGATGCAGCCAGTTACGAGAGCTTTGATGCCGGTATGCAGGTAGGTATCGGTGCCTGGTGGAAGAAGGTTAATCTTGATTTTACCTATCAGAGAGGTTTCGTTAACGCGTTGTCTATTAATAATAAAGATCTAACATCAAGCAATTTCATGATCCGCGTGGGTTATGCTTTCTGATAAACTGTCATTTGGTTTAAGCTGAACGATAGAATTTGTCAATTAACGGGATCGCGCGTCGGTCTGCTGATCTATGTGTGTGGATTTGCATTCCCTCGCGCGGTCTCCATTTTTTATAAGGTTATAAATGAAAAGATTACATATTTTTGTTCTTCTGGCAGTTGCGGTGATGGCATTTCCGATGTCGTCGGCTGCGCTGAAGCTGAAACTGAAGAAAGATCCGACCCCGATGATTGACTATGGCGCGTGGGTGGCATCGCAGGAGCTCCCTGAGAGCGTGGATGGTGTGCGGCAGTTCTATCCGGTGAGCGTTGCCGTGGAGTCGGACAATGGTGAGACCGACACTGTTGCCGTTGTACGCGGATTTGTGCCGGTAAATGGTCTCTCGGCGCGTCAGGTGTTCCTTGCGGCTATGGTCTATGCCTCCGACCATTTCGACCGGGAAACGGCAAAAGAGGGCTTTGAATCGGTGGACTATGACAGCAATTCTTTCCGCGCTCTGCTGAAAACGACTCAGGGCACGAATTCCAATGAGACCACCTACACGCGGAGCCTCACGGTTTCGGCACGCGACGGTGGATTCGATTTCGAAATTTCGGAGATCGACTGCCGATACCGCGAAAAAGGCCTCATTCCGCGCACTCAGCGCCTTGAAAAGCTGCATCCGGACAATAATGCACGTCATGCCGAGATAGTCCTTGAGATGGCAAATGTCAACTCTGCCTATCTGGCTTCGCTGGCGGAATATGCTGCCTCGCGAGCCGACATCCGGTCGCCCAATTTCGATAAGCTTAAAAAGGGTGGGGATGTATGCACCGGTATGACCGAGGATGAGGTTACGATACTGCTCGGGCCGCCTGTCAACAAGCGCCGCTCGGGTGAACGCTACCGCTGGATCTATGCCAACGATTATGTGATAATCTTCACTGACGGCATCGTCACCAAAATCGTGGAATAACCTTCATGGAAGGCACGACAGGTGCCGGCATTCGTGAATAATAAACCGGAGGGGCGGTATTGATTCCGTCCCTCCGGTTCTATAATTGCAAAAGCAAAAGAGCCTCTAAACTCTATACTCTAAACTCTCTCTTGCTCTCTAACTCTATTTCAAGCTCCATTCGAAGCCGTTCTTGGTGTCCTTAACATCGAAGCCTATGGCAGCAAGGCGGTCGCGGATCAGGTCGCTGGTGGTCCAGTCTTTTTCCGCTTTGGCCTTTGAGCGCATCTCAAGCAGGAGATCAACGGCATCCTCGAATGGTTTCATGTCGGATTTCGTTCCGTCGCCGCCGGCGTTTTCAACGCGTATGCCCAGTATGTCGATCAGGAACGTGTCGAACACCTCGCGCAGCGTCGCTATATCCTCGGCGGTGGCGGTCTCAAGACCGTCGTTGATCTTGTTGACAATGCCGCATGCCTCAAACAGATGTGCGAGCAGGATAGGGGTGTTCAGGTCATCGTCCATGGCCTCGTAGCATTTCGCCATCAGGCCGCTCACATCGACAGTCGATTTGTCCGACGGCTTCAGCTGCTGGAGGCGGCGGTAGCCGTCGAGCATGCGTTGAAGAGCCTTTTCGGCACCCTGCAGGGCTTCGTTGCTGAAATCCACCGTGCCGCGATAGTGGGCCTGGAGGATGAAGAAGCGTATGGTCATAGGCGAATAAGCCTGTGAGAGCAGGGGATGGGTGCCGGTGAAAAATTCATCGAGGGTGATGAAATTGCCGAGCGATTTACCCATCTTCTGGCCGTTGATCGTGATCATGTTGTTGTGCATCCAGTAGCGCACGGTGTCATGGCCGTTGTGGGCCACTGACTGGGCTATCTCGCACTCATGGTGGGGGAATTTCAGGTCCATGCCGCCACCATGGATATCGAACGATTCGCCGAGATATTTCTCGCCCATCGTCGAGCATTCCAGGTGCCAGCCGGGAAATCCGTCGCTCCAGGGCGATGGCCAGCGCATGATATGTTCCGGCGATGCTTTTTTCCAGAGGGCGAAATCGGCTGCGTTGCGCTTCTCCTGCTGGCCGTCGAGCTCGCGTGTGGCCGACAGCAGTTCGTCAACGTTGCGGCCCGACAGTTTGCCGTAGCGGTGGTCGCGGTTGTATTTCGGAACGTCGAAATAGACCGATCCGTTGCTTTCGTAAGCGTAGCCGCTTTCGAGGATTTTCTTGATATATTCGATCTGCTCTATGATATGGCCCGAGGCGTGGGGCTCGATCGACGGTGGCAGGACGTTGAGTTCATCCATGGCGCGGTGGTAGCGGTTGAGATAGTGCTGCACCACCTCCATCGGCTCGAGCTGCTCGATCCTGGCTTTCTTGGCTATCTTGTCCTCCCCCTCGTCGGCGTCGTGCTCCAGATGGCCCACGTCGGTGATGTTGCGCACATAGCGCACCTTGTAGCCCAGGTGGCGGAGGTAGCGGAACAGGATGTCGAACGTGATGGCCGGACGGGCGTGACCCAGATGGCCGTCGCCGTAGACCGTGGGGCCGCAGACGTACATCCCGACGCGATCCTCATGGATCGGACGGAAAAGCTCCTTATTTCGCGTCAGGGAGTTGTAGATGGTAAGTTGGTTAGGTTTCATCGCAAAATGGCTTTAGAGGGCTTTAAAATGCGTTTTTCGGGCATTTCTGCCTTTGGGTTTAGCCTGTGGTTAGTTCAGTTTGCCTCCGTTCATGAACGGATTGGGTGTCTCGCCGGGGTTCTGACCCTGGTTCTTGGGGGTGATGCGGCGGATCTCGCCGAAGGTGGCTTCATAGCGCTGCACGTTCTCGCCGAGGGCATAGAGCAGGTTCTTGACATTCTCGGGGGTCATGATGATGCGGCTCTGCACCTTGGCCTGCGGCATGTTGGGAGCCACGGCGATGAAATCGAGGTAGAATTCGTTGCCGCTGTGGGCTATTACGGTGAAGTTGCTGTAGTGTCCTGCTGCCACTTCCGGGGTCAGCTCTATTTTCATTTCAGGTTTTTTCTGTTCCATATCTTGTTTGGGTTTTATTGTTATTTCAGGAAATTATACACCTGCTGTGTGCTGCCGGTGTTGTTGATGTGGATCTTGATACCGCTGATGGCCGGATTGCGCCATACTGTGGTGATGTCGAACGAGGCGATATCGCTTGTTGTCGTTCCCTGCGGATATCCCTTTGCTGTTGTGGTCACGTAAAGTTCGGGCATGTCGCTGCCGGCTGTCGATTCGTCGAGCAGGATGGAATACTCACGTTCAGTGTAGTATGGAAGTCGGGCCTCAAGGTTGATGTAGTTGCCAGTGCGGTTGATGGCCATCACATGCATCGGCGCGTTGGCGGCCTGAGCCTCCTCTGTCGTCGCTGTCTCAACTTCGCTGGTCCAGACTAAGACGGGTGCACGCATGATCTGCACCTCTCCGTCGGCCAGCACGCCCTGACCTTGTGTGGGTTGATACGTGAGGACCATGCGCTGCCCATCCTTGTATTTTTCCCCTTGGAGAGCGGTCTCCGCAGTTGAGTAAAGGGTGAATGCGTGGTTTTCTGTAGTCAGCAGTTCGAAATATGAGCGTGTCACGGAGTTTTCCGCGGTTCCGCTTGTGCGGTTGCCGATGAATGTGACCAAAGCGGTCGGGGCTGTAGGGTTGACAGGATTGTTGTCGTCATCGCTCACACATGAACCAAGGAGAAGGGTAGTGGAGAGCAGTGCTGCGATCGCACCGAGGATGTTGAGTTTTCTTAATGTTCTCATTGTGATTTTTTAGTTGTTTGGATTGTTAGTATTATTTTTGATAAAAGTAAATTCTGATTTGTAGGGGTTGTTGGAGTTGTTGAGGTGGACTCTGATGCCGTTCACGTCATCGCGGTTCCACACCGGGCCTATCCATAGCGAGGCCACCGATTGGGTGTCGTAGGAGGTTGCCGACTGGCGTATCTCGGTCGATAGGTAGAGATCGGCGATCCCGTCGGAGGGTAGGGGAGTGGAGGGGGTGACCACTGTCACTTTCCGTCCTCCTGTTGTTGGCAACTGGGCTGTCAGGTTGAGGTAGTCGCCCGAGCGTTGCAGCGTCAGCAACTCGATCGGTTGCAGGAGATCCGGCAGTGCGCCGACTGTTTTCACCGTGTCGGAGAGGGTAAGGGCAAGCCCTATCACCTCCACTTCGCCTCCTTTGCCGGGATCAACGCCCGTGGGCATCGTGTAGCGCATTCTCAGGCGTGTGCCGGGCTTTACACGGCTGTCCTCGAGCGATCCTTTGGTTGAAAGGGTGATCAGCGGCGAATCGTCAATCTGGCGGTATTCAAACCATGCCCGGCCATCGCTGTTGCCGGCAAAGCTGACTATCGACTCGCAGAGCTGGCGCGGAGGCACATCGCTTCCGCTGTCGCTGCACGCTGTCGTTGCCATCATTGTCAGCGCGGTCAGTAATATCGTGATCAGTCTTCCGGGCATATTGTTGTTGTCGTTATGTCGGTTATGCGGCCGTCGGTCATCACAATCTTGCGGTCGGCCTGATCGGCGAGGCTTTCATCATGGGTCACAATCACGAATGTCTGGCCGAAGTCGCGGCGCAGATCGAAGAAGAGTTTGTGGAGCTCGGCGCGGTTGTGGCTGTCGAGACTCCCCGACGGCTCGTCGGCCAACACGGCTTTGGGTTCGTTGACCAGCGCGCGTGCCACGGCGGCTCGCTGTCTCTCGCCCCCGGATAGCTGCGATGGCTTGTGACTGCGGCGGTCCGACAGCCCGAGATAGTCTATCAGCTTGCGAGCACGCTCCATAGCCGTGCGGCGGCTGGTTCCGGATATCAGTGCCGGCATCGCTACATTCTCTTCCATTGTGAACTCCGGCAGAAGCTGATGGAACTGGAACACGAAACCTATATTGCGGTTGCGGAACTGCGCCAGCTTCCGGTCGGAGAGGCTGAATAGATCTGTACCATCGTAGCTCACTGTTCCGCTGTCCGGACGGTCGAGCGATCCCATGATCTGGAGTAGGGTGGTTTTTCCTGCTCCGCTCGGCCCAACGATCGACACGATCTCCCCCTGCCCGATCTCAAGGTCGATACCTTTGAGCACCTGCAGCTGTTCGAACGATTTTGTTATGCCGGTTATTCTGATCATGGTTCTTTCGTGATGGTACAATATACCAAATACAAAATTACAACATTTAATCGACATCCGCAAATCGCGTCCCACGTCCCATGGTCGCGTTTCACAGCGTCCCACAGCCACGCTTACGCAACAAGCCTGCGCCGTGTCCCCTGTCTTTCGCCTCCCGTGCTTGTCATTTGGCTGTTTCCGGACGCGCCACAGTCCCTACTATAACAGATAAAAAAATACCGGAACATCACTGTCCCGGTATTCCCGATTGTTATCATTAACCGTTTATGCTAAAACGGATAGGCTGGGCTTAATTGAAGAATTTGATCTGTTTGATGTAGCAACCATAACCTGCGCTATAACCATAATCACCTGAGGTAAGGCGCATGTAGCGGAAGGTTGCAGGTTTAGAGAATGTCAGATACTGGTTTTGCTCCAGATACAGTTTTGCTCCACCATAGTTTAACCAAGTCTGACCGTCAACACTTACTTCAACATCTTGAACGTCTTTAAGGCCATAATACCATTCATAGAATTGGAATCCAAATCCTTTTACATTGTTCTTTACAGAGCCAAGATCAATTTCGAGCACTTTTCCGGAAATGATATTGACGTAAGATGTGTTGCTTTGAAGGATAGCTGTCAGGTCGCGACCATTGCAGGTGCCGGTCCAAGATGCTTCGGGGGTTATCAGAGTAAGTGAGCCTTGCTGGCTTGAGACAGACAGTTCAAGCGGAAGTTTCATAAGCTGTATGTATACAACCTCTGAATCTTCATCAAGTCTGGCACCATCTCCGCTTTCAAAGCTTAATTTAACAGGTACAAGATACTTCTCGTCATTAGCGATTCCGGTGATATCACTGAAGTTCACGTCAAGATCGATAGATGCATCATCGACATTGAAAATCAGATTGGAAGGATTGAGAGTTGCCTGAATAGCCTTGAAATCAGTGTCATTCTCCTGATTGTAGGTATCAACAAGACTCTGGTCAATTGTTGCTTTGATAGTGATAGGTGCATCAGCTGGCCAGGTTGTGGTCAGGAAATCTTCGATTCTGAAGGTCTTGTTGTTCTGCCAACCTGACAAATCTGTATCTACCATATATTTCAGGTTGCTTACACTTGTGGCCATCACAAGATTAGCACGGTATGTGGAGTTGAATGTCAGGAACACACGACTGCTCTTGCTTACAACTGCGTTGCCTGCGCTTTTGATCACGATCGGAAGGATCAGATTGTTTTCCTGATTGATAAATCCACGATGGTCGGTGAAGCTTACAGTGATTTTGTCTGCTGAGATATATTCCCCGGCTGCGATTGTCAGCGTTGGGTTTACAATCTCGGCACCTTCGAGGAAAGTATATTCTGTATTGTTGGCCTCGTTATATTCGTCAACTATAGTAGGGTCTATTGCCACTTCAATCTGCATGTTGGTAGGAGCGGCTTTGGTCAGGCGCACAGGCACTACCTCCAGAGGATCTGATAGTCCGGATATGAAGTCACCGTTGGCCTTGTACTCTACATTCGCGAATGTTTCGTATGGCTGATACAGGTAGCAGTAGTTGATGTCGTAGGGGTCTACGGTATCGTCATCGTCGCATGACACCATCGGGAGCATGGCGGTGGCTACTGCAAACATTGTTGCATATTTTAGAAACTTTTTCATCTTGTTCTTTTCTTGAAAATATCAGTTTAAGGTATTATTCGAATGAATATTCGGTCCAAGCCTGAGCATATTTGTTGTTGCCGCCGGCTGCGGTGTTGGAGCCGATCACACAGTCGTGGCCGTTGCCGGTAACGTCGTGGAGGGTGTCGCTGCCTTCGCCTTCATTCATCGGCAGATAGAACACGAGGTTGGGATCTGTGTATTTAACCTCTTTCTTCATGTTCTTCTGGATCTGGGCTGCGGAACGGGTGGTCTTCCACATACGGAGCTGACACATTTCAATGTAGTCGCGGAAGTAAGATGAACCGCTGGAGAACATGTTGAGGCCGGTGAATGTGAACACATTGCCTGCGCCGCCATTGTTGCGGTTAACTTCAACGCCGTTCATGTAGAGAACAACGTCGCCTGTGCCGGCATCGTAGGTGTGAGCGAAGTGGATCCATTCGCCACCCTTCAGAGGATTGTTGTTGGGGTCGCCTGAGTCATAGTTTGCGTCGATACCCATTGTTTTGATCTGAAGGAAGTTGAACATGTTGCGTCCGGTGTTTTTATCAACATACACGATGTCGCCGAAACGGACGTACAACTCATAGTTGGCTACGAATGAGAACAATGCCTGGTTGTTGATAGAGAAACCGCCTGTGCCAGAGCGACCGGTGCAACGTACCCACCATTCAAGGGTGAAGTTGGACAGCTCTACGGGGTTCTCCCAGTTCATCAACATTGCGTTGTTGTAGTAGAATGTCGGGGCATACTGGCGAAGTACTTTGCCGAATGTGATTACATACTGGCTTGTGGAATTGGACAGTTGTACTCCGTTTGATTCCATGACTTTGATGGGAGCTGCATATTCAACACCGGCTTCACCATCAAACGATGTGATTTCAACTTCTACTTCTGCTGAAACAGAACCTGCCGGGATCACTACTTCTGCCGGGAATGTGACGTATTCGCTGGGAATAATCTGATATTCTGTCTGGTTCAGTTTATTGTAGGCAGCGAGAACACCTTCGTCCAATGCAAGTTTTACTTTTGTGTCGGCAGCAACTTTGTGTGCCATGCGCACGCTGATTGAGGTGCTGGATTTCTCACCGGCTTGGCCAAGAATTATTTCCGTTGACGGATCAGAGGCAGCCTCGGAAATATAGACCATATTGTCGATAACGTCGTTTTTGGCATCATCGCAGGCTGTGAAAGCCGATGCGATGATTCCAAGAGCGAAGATATTTATTGCTATTTTTTTCATGTATTATTCTCCTTTTGATGGTTTATTACTGATTGATCGGCGGATTTTGGGTTGTGATGCCTTTGCGCACGTAGGGATAGTCGGGATTTCCGGGGTAGTCATACTCGATGTGGTATGCGCCCTGTCCGGCATGCTCTATACCTCCGCTGTAGTGCCAGGTTGAATGGATCGGGAAGAGGTATTTGTCGGCTGCGCGTTCGAATGTAGCTGTGATGATTGATTTGTGCATCACGTCTTCAAAGAGAGCCGGTTTGTATGTTTTAACGGTATTGAAGAAGTTGTTCAGACCTGCATGGCTAAGCTCGTAGGTCTGCCAGCAGATGTAATCCACTGCATCTACAACTTCATCCGAGAGCATGTCGTAGTAGCTCAGCCAGCCTGTACCGCCGGGGATGTCGATCACGAGCATGCGTCCTGATTCGTCGAAGCGTTTGCGCAACTGAAGAAGGAATTCGTTGTGTGCGTATCCAATCAGAGTTCCGTTGGCCTCGATATCCATGTCGAAACCGTCGATATCGTATTTGTCGCAGGTGTCTGCAATAGCGTCAGCATAACGTCTTGCTGCCTCTTTCATAGATTCAAGATCGCCACGGGTGAAGCCCCAGAATTCCTGGGCCGCTTCCAACGGCGGAACGCCTGAGTAGCCGGGAGTGATGTTCTCACCGATATTGGTGGCAAGCCAGCAGAGAACGGCGCGAGAGCCGCGATCCTGGAATGCCTTGAGGTCTTTCTGCTGTGCGTCGGTCAGCGGTCCCCACTGGAGCCAGAGACTGACGAAGTCAGTAGAGTCAGGCAGACCGATCAGGGAGTTACCCATGCCGCTGCCGGTCCATGAACCGAACCATCCGAACATCACCTTATGGGGCGATGCGAAGTAGTCCTTCAAGTTATTTTTGTAGGCCGGAGTCTGTGGCTGATAGAAATTTTCGGCTTCAGGCTCTGTCCAATCGTCGCAGGAGGTGATCACCGCGGGTGCGGTGATCAGTGCTGCTGCGGCAAAGATTATTGCTTTTAGTCCTTTCATTGTTTGAAATAATAATTAAAAATTGATTAAGATATATGGGTTTATTTAGTTCTTTTTAGCCCACCAGAGATCGGTTGCGCCGGTGTCCGGGCCGCCAAGCATCTGGATTGCCTTCTTCACGTTGGCTTCGTTGGTGTTGAATTCCGACTGAGGGAACGGGATGCGACGCATGCCGCGTGTTGTGCTCACACCATCGGTCGAGAGGTTGTTGTAAACCGGGAACCACTTCGGATAGCCTGTGCGACGGAAGTCGGCCCAAGATTCCCAACCATTGGGGAAGTTGCCGAGCCATTTCTGTGCGATAATACGTTCGAGGTTGGTTTCAAATGAAGCGCTTTCGTCGTATTTCGGGCAGATTGTGGTAACGGCAGCAATGTTGTAGCCGCTGTTGTTCGGGTCTACATAATCGGCAGGGGTATTTGTGTTGTTGAGATATTCGCCGATCTGAGCGCCACGTTCAGACATGGATGTTGCGATACCCTGTTCGTATAGCTCTTTTGCAGAACCGCCCATTGACCAGCCACGGAGAGCTCCTTCTGCGCGAAGGAACCATGATTCGCTGGCTGAGATCGAGAGCAATTTGTCTTGTTGACCGGTTTTGGTCAGAGAATAGTCTTTGCCGTTATCGGCCAAGGTCATTAGGTAAATGCCATTTCGGAGACCATTGTAGTTGCCATTAGCATCTTCCTGTGCGTAGAGTTCAAGACGTGGATCGTTGTAGCCGTTCATGTAAGAAGTGATGTCGGCGCTGATACGTCCTTCATTCCATGCTTCTGATGTTTTCCACAGGGAGTTACCGCCGGGAATATTGCTTGACCATGCTGCATCGCCGGGTTCTGAGATCAGACCGCCTGCGTCGTTGGCTGCTTCTTCAGCTTTCTGTTTTGCAAGTGCAGGGTTGGCGTTGACTATACGCATTGCCATGCGGAGTTTCAGTGTGTTGGCGAATTTCACCCATTTTGAAACGTTACCGCTGTAAATGTAGTCATTGGCCACAAGGGTTGAGGCCATTGAGCTTCCGGCTGCTTCTTTGAGTGCTGCGATAGATGCGTCGAGCTCTTCGAACATAGCGTTGTAGAGATCAGGCATGTCGTCATATTCAACCTGATAGCTGTCGCCACCGCCGATCATGGTGAACGGAGTCGGTCCATAGCAGTCAGAGATACGTACCGTGCCGAATATACGGAGCAGGTTGGCCCAGTGATAAACGAGGCCTTCGCCGCCTGAAACGTCGCGGATCTTGAAGTACGGGGTGTACATGTAGTTAGGCATCAGGGTGGTGAAGGGTATTCCCTGCCAGCCGATACGCGGATTGTAGTTACCGAACATACCATCGGTACCCCAAGCGTTTTTGGCTGCTGTCATGCGGCCGTATTCGCAACCGATCATCTGATCGATCATCTGGAAGTCATTCTCCTGTCCGAGAGCTACCACCGGCACCATGTTACCGATCAATGTAGCGGTGTAGGCGAAGTCTCCCTCCATTTGTTCGGGGGTAGGAGCTTTGGGGTTGGTGTTGAAGTCCTCAAATTTGCCGGTGCAACTTGCTGCGCCGAAAATGAGGCTTCCGCCCAACATCAAGGATGCTATATTTTTATAAATTTTTGTGTTCATAATTGTCGGGTTGTAGATCAGAATGATAGTTTAACATTGAAACCGAATGTGCGGATGCTCGGTGTCTGGAAGTAGTCGATACCCTGATAGAAGTTGTTGGTTGTCGATGAGGTTGACTCGGGATCGAACGGAGCCTTGCAGTAGATCATCCAGAGGTTTTTACCTGTGAGTGATAAGGTCAGGTCGGCGATGTTCTTCAGCACGGTGCGTGGAAGAGTGTAGCTGACGGTGAGGTCGGCGAGACGCACGTTGGTTGCATCGTAAACATAGTATGTGCCGGGAGCACCTGAGATTGTTTCATAATAGTTCTGAGCGTCAACTGTGCCGTTGCCGGGGATTGCCACACCACCTGCATCGCGAGCTGCTGCCGAAACGGCTGATACACCGTAGCGGTCAAGCATGGCCTGTGTGTCGGAGATAACGCGGCCACCGAAACGTCCGGTCACTGCCCAAGATACGTTGATATCTTTCCAGCCGATTGATCCGGTCCAACCCATGTTGAAGTTGGGAAGAAGTGAACCGACCTTGAAGTATTCTACCTGTTCAAGAGCTACTTTTCCGGTCTGGGGATCTTTCCATACATATCCGTTGGCTGATTCGCGCAGACGGAGGTTGCTGTAGAGGTCGCCCATTGAGCCGCCTTCGTAGAGACGGATGGCGGGACCGCCACTCATACCGAGGCAGGAAGATGCTGCATAGTAGCCCATTTCGATGGGAAGTCCGGTTTCCGGGTTGAGAGATCCGTTGGCAAGTGCAATGACTTTGTTGCGGTTAAGAGAATATGTCACGCCGGTGTTGAAGCGCCAGTTGCCCCACTGGTTGTTGTAGGTAAGGGCTGCTTCGATACCGCGGTTCTCGATGTTACCGGTCTGTACAAGGTTGTACTCATAACCGGATGATGCTGATGCCGGGATCTTGAAGGTCTGATTGAAGGTGTTCGATTTGTAGTAGGTGATGTCGAAACCGATTGTGTTGTTGAGGAATTTTGCACTCAAACCGATTTCCCATGATTTGGTGTTCTCAGGCTTGAGGTTGGGATTGTAGTGGATAGACGGCCATTTGTATTGGTCGGTCTGTTCATTGTATTCAAACTGCTGACGGGTCAGATAGCGCTCCGGAGCTTTTGCAACCTCTGCCCATGATCCACGTACTTTCAAGAATGAGATGGCTTGGGGGAGATAGTCGCGGAGTGTCTCGCTGACAATCCAGCTGGCACCTACCGAGGGATAGAAATAGCTCATCTTGTCGGTGAAAGCGAGCATTGATGCCCAGTCGTTACGTCCGGTTATGGTCAGATAGTACTGGCTGTCCCATCCGAGTTCTACGCTGGCGAAGATAGACTGAGTTTGATCGTGCCATTCGGTGTCGTTGAATTTGAAGCTTGATTTGTCGATGTTACCTATGGCAAATACGTTGGGAACTTTGCCGAGACCACCGCTGACGTGGTCAGATTCTTCAAGCATGTCGTTGATCGATGCACCAAACTGCGCGCTGAGATTCAGGCGGTTGTTGATGAAACTCTTGTTCATGGAGGCCATGATGTCGGCGTATGTGGTGCGATCCACAGCTCTTGTCTTGTAATACATACCCATCTGCGATCCGGCAAGAGTGATCACGGTGGAGGCATTGAATTTCTGTTCGTTGACCCAGTTTGTGTTGTCGACGCGTACACGACCGATCACGTATAACCAGGGGAGGATATCATATTTCAATGAACCGTTGAACATGTAACGCTGTTTGCGTATGGTGCGATCCATGCGTTTCTGTGTCCAGTAGGGGTTCTGGAGAGCGAGGTTCTCCTGTCCGTATTTCTGATCCCAGTATTGGGTATAGAGGTTGCGCGACGGATCGAATCGTTCGAACATACGGATTTCGTCGAAATCTTCACCACGGGGGAACAACCAAAGAGCAGGAATCGGCGAGAAGTAGTGGCCTGATCCTACGAAGTTCTTGTTGTTCTGGATGATATAGCTTGCACCGAGATCAAGTGTCAGCTTATCGTTGAAGAAGCTGGTGGTGTTGCGGATAGAGAAGTTGTAACGGTTATAGTCGGCTTCCTGCATGATACCGGGAGCGTTGGTCACGGCTGCAGATGCGAATGTCTGGTTCTTGGCATTGCCGACTGTAAGGGTCAAAGCATTGATTTCGGTAACACCGGTCTGGAAGAAGTCCAGAGGATCGTAGCTTGACGGAGTGTCGAGCTTAGCACCCCATGATGCGAATTCACCCGGGTTGTTGCCGTAGGTGTTCTGGAACTCAGGGGTCATCCATGCGCGATGGAACTGGGTTGTATTGGAGTAGGTCAGTTTTGCGCGGCCATCCTGTCCTTTTTTAGTGGTGATGAGGATCACACCGCTGGCAGCCTGAGAGCCGTAAAGAGCGGCTGCTGAAGGACCGGAAAGTACTGACATTGATTCGATATCGTCGGGGTTGATGTCGGCAACAGCACTTGAACCGGGCTGATGTGCCATCGTGCCACCGGTTTCATTACCTGAGTTGACGTCAAACATGGGGATACCGTCGATCACATACAGAGCGTTGTCGTTGCCTGACAGTGATTTCTGACCACGCATGATGACACGGGCTGCTGAACCCGAACCTGCTGAGGATGAACTGATGTTGACACCTGCCACCTTACCGGCGAGTGAGTTGATGAAGTTAGCGTCCTTGTTGGATGTGAAGGCGTCGCCTTTGACGGTCTGCACATTGTAGGAAAGCGCTTTCTGTTCGCGTTTGATACCGAGAGCGGTCACAACTACTTCATCGAGTGCTGTGGCCTCCTCTTCCATCACGAGATCCACTTTTCCGTTTGCCGGAACTGCGAGGGTCACGGGACGATAGCCGATGTAAGTGAAATTCAGCTTGTCACCGGGGTTGGCTTTGATTGAAAACTCGCCGTCGATGTTGGTCTGGGTGCCGAAGGAGGTTCCTTCAACGATTACTGACACACCGATCAACGGTTCGCCACTTGTGTCTGTTACGATTCCCTTGACCGTTGTGGTCTGTGCCATCACACTCATGACGGGGAAAAGTAAAAGCATCAATAACAGGCTTGTTACCTTTGACTTCATAATGTTTGTTTGATTGGTTAGTAATTATTAAGGTTAATTTTGTAGTCGCATTTTGTGGTTTTCAGGTTTTTCTGCTGTCTGCTTTTTTATGACCTTTATGTGGTTGCATTTTGGCCATTTTTGTCGATTTTTTATAGACAGACACAGGGTTTTGCCTTACCGCCTCGGGCGATTGGCAAGATTTTTCAGTAGGATTGTTGCATTTTGATTGTAATCGTGGTATTTTTTAAGGATTTTCATTCACAAATGTAGGTAAATTGGGCCATTTTACCCCCCCCATTTAGTTAAAAGAAGTTAACGATTAGGTAATTTTGTGTGTTTTGCGTGTTTTTATGTGTTTTTTGCCAAAAAAAAATGAAATAGCGCGTCGGATTTCCGACGCGCTTATGTTCTTTACGGATGTGCTGTCACAGCACGGCTATGTTCTGCAATCTGTCCACCGGATTTTCGGTATCCGGAAGAGAGTATTCTAATACTTGAAGCTGGATCCTCCGAGAAATTCCCGGAGCAGCGATGTGGATGGGATGAATTCTTCTGATATCGGGGTGAAATACTCCAGAAAACGGTGGAGGCGTGCGGCTTCCGCGTGCTCCACAACATCGTGTGGCACACGGCTGAGCAATTCCTCGCCGCGACGGCGTATCACACCCAGTTCGAACAGGAGCGATGAATTGAACATCGCGTCGGCATTTTCCTGATATGGGAAAATCCAGCGTTCCTCGCCGCGGCGCACACTCGGCCACCGGCGTATGGTCTGCTCGGGACTTACGCCCCGGTAACGGGCATCGCGGATTATGCGGCGCAACAGGCGGTTGTCGGTTGTCGGGATCCAGTTGTGGTCGTCAATGGATATGGTGGTGAGAGCCGACACATAGATGCGGTATTTCATCCTGTCGGGCACCTGGGCTGTCAGTTCCGGGTTAAGGCCATGGATACCTTCTATCAGCAGGATTGAGTCGGGGTTGAGGGTGATGGTGTTGCCACGGTATTCCCGTTGTCCTGTCTCGAAATTGTAGTAGGGAAGTTCCACGGTCTCGCCTTGGAGCAGGCGGTTGAGGTGGTCGTTGAATGTGGGGAGATCGAGAGCATACAGGGATTCATAGTCGTAGTCGCCCGATGCGTCGCGTGGGGTATGGTGCCGGTCAACGAAATAGTCGTCGAGCGAGATCATCTGTGGCTGGAGCAGATTGGTCATCAGCTGGATTGCCAGACGTTTTGTGAATGTGGTCTTGCCCGACGATGACGGGCCGGCGATCATCACTATGCGTGCGCCCCCCTGGTGGAAGCGGTGGGTGATCTCGTCGGCAATGGTGGCTATGCGGTTGTTGTGCAAGGCTTCGGCCACGTTGATGAGCATAGCCGATCCCCCTTGTGCGACAGCTTCGTTGAGCTCCCCTACGTTGCTGACACCGACTATGCGGTTGAATTGAAGATGGTCTGTGAATGCGCCGAACATCTTGTCCTGCGCTATGGGTTGGGCGGTCACAGCCGGATCCGATTCGGATGGCGGCATCAGCAGAAGCCCGTCTTTGTAGGGGATCAGGGAGAACACGCCGAGCATTCCCGTGCGAGGCACGAGTGCTCCATAGTAGCTGTCGCAGATGCCGTCCAGCCGGTAGTAGACTGTATATAGCTGATGCTGTGTGCTGATCAGGCGCACTTTGTCAGTCAATCCCTGACGGCGGAAAAGTTCTATCACCTCGGGTGTGCGGCTCTCGATACGTTCGAACGGGAGGTCGCGCTCCACGAGTCCGGTCATGTGGGCTGTCAGGCGGTCGGCCACGCTCTGGTCAACGGGCCGTTCGAGGCCGCTGATCCGGCAGAAATATCCGTGGGAAAGCGAATGCTCGATGCTCAGCGAGCAGCCGGGATAGCAATGGTTCACACCATGATAAAGCATCATGCATAGCGATCGCACGTATGTGCGTCGGCCGGTTTCCGACGTTATCGGCATGAACTCAACCGTTTTCGGGGAATATACGCGGAAGTTCAGATCTTCCGATTTGTTGTTGACTCTGGCGTTTATGGGCTGGAAGTCGAGTTCTCCGGCAATGATGCCGAGGATGTCAAGGAGTGATGATCCCCCCTCCACTTCTATGTGGCGGCCGAGATTCCCGACAAATATTTTGATCATTTCAGTCATACTCTTAGTTTTTGCGATGGGCTCTTTTCAGACGCCGGGCCTCGGTGTAGGCACAGTGTTGCGAATGGAATGCGTGGCGGCTTATGGCCAGCCCTACCGATCCGTCGAGGATGCCGCGCCGGCTCAGATAGGTGGAGAAAAACGCTGCGAATCCTTTTGCCAGCGGATGCAGGGGTGTGACTCTCTTTCCCTCGGCTGCTATGACGGCGGCTTTCATCGCGGCCTGACGGCGAAGGGTCGATTCGTAGTCACCGGGACTCTCGCAGCGGTTGTGGAGAATGTCGCCCTTGAGAATCTCCGGACGCACGGAGTCGCGGAATATCACCCGTTCGTGGACATCGCGCAGATTCCAGTTGGCATAGCGCTTGTCGAACAGTCGGATCTGTGTGTCGGGATACCAACCGCAATGTCTAACGGCATATCCGCAGTAGAAGTTCAGTCGCGAGAAAGCATAGACGCGGTGTTGCGGATCTCCTTTCTTGAGTTCGAGCAGGCTTTTGCGTGCCACCGGCGAAAGCGATTCGTCGGCATCGATGGCCAGCACGTAGCTGTGGGTTGTCAGCGACGTGGCATATTGGCGTTGCGCTCCGAAGCCGGCGAGGGGTCTGACGGTGATCTTGCAGCCGTAGCGGCGGCAGATGTCGAGCGTGGCGTCGGTTGATCCGGAGTCGACCACAATGATCTCGTCGGCAATGTCGCGCAACGAGTCGAGACACGCCTCAATGCGGCGTTCCTCATTAAGAGTAAGGATGGTTGCCGAAATTTTGATCATGGATCCTGATTGAATAGCTTATATAAGTTCAGCGGCAAAGATAATCACTTTGCCGCTGAGACCCAAATATTTTTCCACCGATCTGTTTTCGTCAGCGGATCGCCACCTTTTGCGTGACGGTTTTTCCGCCGTTTGTTGTTGCGCGGATAATGTAGATTCCGGGCAGTGCGTCAATGCTTATCTCCGCCTTTGTGTCTGCATATGGGTATGTCGCGGAGGCAATGATGCTTCCTTGGGTGGTGAATACGTCGATCTGTCTTATTCCGCCGGCTGATTCTACCGTGATTCGTCCATCCGCATACCGGATCATCACCCTATCATCATCGGCCTTGATCTCCTCAATTCCGGCGGTTGTTTTTATTGTGAAATAATACTTGTTGGAGCCTGGTATTGCATGAAAGGCGGTTTCGCCCTCCGGCCTGTAATATATGCCGAATGCATACATCGTGTCGTAGTTTAGGCTAAAAGCGGTCTTCAGCCTTGCGACAGTATAGATCCGTGCTTCGCTTGTCCCTGAAGGCAGTATCATGGTGCCTGAGTTCTGTGCGCTGAGATTGATATCGTTTTCATCGAATAGACCGAATACGATGCCGTCATTGTACATTCCGGATGCGTTTGAGACTGTTACTGACATGATGTCGGTTTCTGATGTCTCCCATGGTTGTTCCTTAGTGCCACAACCTTTTGTGGCGGTGCATTCGAATAGCATTGATAGTTCGGGAGAATTTGTCTTGCTGTCCAGTACCTCAATAGTTATGCTGTCTCCGATCTGATTCTGGTTCAAGTCGTAGAGGATCAGTTTGTAGAATCCGGGATCCGTTGGTGTTGTAAGATTGCTCCAGTTCAGGAGTGTACTTCCATTTTCGGTCACTGTTGTGTAAATGCTATTGTAGGTTGTCCTGTTGTTCTCGTCAATTATTAGATGCGGTACTATGTTGCCAATATATTCTCTTCCGCTGCAAGCTATTTCAACACTTAGGTCGAATGTTTTTCCTGCGTAGATTTTATCCGGGAGGTTATATGATTCCAATGACAGTTGAGGTGTTGATGTCTCATAGTGTGTGAACACAAGTTTTTCGTCGTTTGCGTCAAGCAAGACGTACCCTCGGTAGTTGATGTATGAGATGACGTTGTGAATATCTCCATTATGAACTATAATTGGCTCAACAATATATTTGCCATTCTGAGGGTGATTGCTGATGGGAATTTCAAGGTATGTTCCGGTATATTGACCCATGGTTTGAGTATTTCCTGTGCAGTAGCTGATTTCCGCGGTTTCAATGTTTCGCAGTCGTATGCCGGTCGTAACTGTGGCAGCTATACGTCCCTCGTTGAATATCGGGGAGTAACGTACGGTTCCATTTTCCGCTCTGATATATTTATCCTTTTCTGTAGTGAAGTTGGTCTTGCCGATTGTGAATTTGATACGTGGCTTGGATCTATCATTGTCAGGATATAGGCCAGCCATAATATTTAGACCGATATTATACCCTCCAGGACTTGCCCCAGTGCCCTCCGCGCCTGGATTAAGGGCTGTGATTGCATAATACCCGTCACTTAATCCTCCCCATCCCCAGTTTATGTGGAATAGATCATCTGGCTGATAACCGTCGATCAAAAACGCATGTATTCCACCGCTTGTAAGAAGTGGACGTCGACTTTTTAATTCGTCGTATAGGATATCTATCCATACGTTTAGATTGTATGCTGTGCGTAGCTCAAGTGTTATATCTGGTGCGTATTTGAAATAGTTGTTGAATGCTGATATAGCATCGGGAATGCTTGCTCCGCTTGATGATGTCCCGTTTAATCCATAGATCATTTTGGATCCGTAGCCGCAGGCTTTCATGAGCAGTGCGACAGCATTTATCTGATCTTCTGATTCATCTCCGTTATATTCGTCGAGCATATTATCCCAATCGAATGTAGTTGCCGAAAAGTCCATGCTGTATTCTGTTAGGTTGCTGTTGTTGCCATCTGTCGGTGCAGTGTAAGTTATTGCCCCCGTACCGGACTCTGGCCATCTGTGAAAGTTCATGATCTGTGCCATTGCGGTGGCGACGCATCCTGTGACGCATCTTCTGTCAGAGTCCTCAGGGCAAAGCAGATTATATGGGGCGGTTTGATGCCACTTTGTCGTGATCAGCGGAGCGATCTCGGGGCGATTATCGGAGGATTGTGGCGTGTAGGGCGCTGAGCCTGCGGCGGATGCTATGCAGATCTCCTTGGAATAGCTGTCGAGCATGTATTGAAGCGCAGGGGGAAGGTTGGTGATGTCGAACGTCGAGGCATCACACCATCCGAGCAGCGGACGGGCTACGTCGTCGGCCGATATGAATATAACCCGGTTGTCGGTCTGCGATTCCATTATGTAGACTGTGTTGAGTTCTTCGGCTTGTTCGGTGTGGAGCAGGCTGTAGTTCGATTCGGTCGTGGCTTGCGTTGCGTTGAGGATATTCTGTCGGGTTAATGCATCAAGTGGTTTGGTCGACTCAATGGCTGCCGACAAAGCATCCTGGACATTGAGCTGTTTGGAGAAAATGTTGAGGCAGAAAATGACGTTGACCAGAAATGTGAATAAAAAAGTGTAAAAACGTGGTCTCATACCGGTATAAATATTTGTTTTATGCAAATATAATTGATTTTGGATCGGTTGCTGTTATTTAATTTGTTTAAAATTAGAGATTTAGGGTTTTGCATAAATTATTTGTAGGGGTTACCATAAGTTCTCATGAATAACACGGACGCTAATACCGGTTTTTGATTAGTCGGCAAGGTGATTTCGGTTTCGTTTTTCAGAGACAAAATCTCTTTGAGAATTTAAAAATGCCCGGCAGTTGGTCGGGATGTGATCGATTTTTCGATTCTCAGGAGGCTTAAAAATGCTTAATTGACTAATATGTTGGTCGTAACGCCTGATTTTTCCTGTCGGGATTTTTTCTCAGAAAAATCAAAGGTGGCGTGTCTTGTTTGGTTTTACGAAAAAATGATTACTTTTGTGGGTAATATCTTGTATGATATGGAAAAAATGATACAATGGACTGCCGATGGCGTGGAGATGCCTGCCATCGACTTTCAGCGCGTCGATGCATGGCTTGGCGAGGTTGCGCGTGATCATTCGCGGATCCTCGGCCCGATGACCTATATTTTTTGCAATGATGATAAGATCATCGAGGTCAACCGCCAGTTCCTTAATCACGATTATTACACCGACATCATCACTTTCGACTATACTCATGGCCGTAGGGTCAGCGGAGACATGTTTATCTCGCTCGACACTGTGGCTACAAATGCCGAGGCTGTTGGTGCCGACTACTCCACGGAGTTGCATCGCGTTATAGTGCATGGGCTTCTTCACCTGTGTGGTATAAACGATAAAGGGCCGGGAGAGCGCGAGGTGATGGAGCGTCATGAGAATGACGCGCTTGCGCTGTTGAAGTGAATCTAATTGATACTGAGATAGATATATATGCAATTCGACTATGATGTTGTCGTGATCGGTGCCGGTCATGCCGGATGTGAGGCTGCCTCTGCGGCTGCGCGTCTGGGGTCGCGCACTCTTTTGATCACGATAGATATGAATAAAATAGCCCAGATGAGCTGCAATCCTGCTGTCGGTGGTATTGCAAAGGGTCAGATTGTCAGAGAAATAGATGCTCTTGGCGGTCAGATGGGTATTGTCACTGACCGCTCGGCCATACAGTTCCGCATGCTCAATCGCTCGAAAGGTCCGGCCATGTGGAGTCCGCGTGCGCAGAGCGACAGGATGCGGTTCTCGGAGATCTGGCGCCAAACGCTTGAGAATACTCCAGGGCTCTCTATGTGGCAGGACTCTGTTGTCGGCATTGATGTCGATGACCATGGGCATGTCTCTGCTGTCCGCACGGCCTTAGGTGTAACTTTTACCTGTCGTTCGGTTGTTCTGACTGCCGGCACGTTCCTTAATGGTCTGATGCACGTCGGGGAAGTGAAAACTCCGGGAGGACGTGTTTCTGAGCCGGCTTCCTATGGACTGACCGAGCAGCTAATTTCGCTCGGATTCCAGACCGACCGCATGAAAACCGGAACGCCTGTCCGTATCGACGGGCGATCAGTGCATTGGGAGCTTACCACTCCGCAACAGGGTGAGAACGATTTTCATAAGTTCTCCTATTTGCCGGGCGTTTCCAGAGAGTTGCGTCAGCGTGAATGTTATATTCTGTACACGAATGAGCGAACACATGAGATTCTTCGGGAAGGTCTGCCGCGATCGCCTCTGTTCAACGGCCAGATAAAAAGTATCGGTCCGCGCTATTGTCCGAGCATCGAGACAAAGATTGTGACCTTTGCCGACAAGACGGAGCATCAGCTGTTCCTGGAACCGGAGGGCGAAGAAACGCAGGAATTCTATTTGAACGGATTCTCCTCGTCGTTGCCGCTCGATGTGCAGGTCAACGCGCTTGAAACTATTCCGGCCCTATCGGATGTAGCCATATATCGTCCGGGCTATGCCATAGAGTATGACTTTTTCGATCCGACGCAGCTGAAGCATTCCCTGGAGACAAAACTTGTAGGCGGTCTTTTCTTTGCCGGACAGGTCAATGGAACTACCGGATATGAGGAGGCGGCAGGGCAGGGGCTTGTTGCCGGTATCAATGCCCACCGCAGTTGTTCCGGTCTTGATCCATTCGTGCTGTCGCGTGATCAGGCATATATCGGTGTGCTGATCGATGATCTTGTGACAAAGGGTGTCGATGAGCCGTATCGTATGTTTACATCTCGCGCGGAATATCGTATTCTTCTGCGTCAGGATGATGCCGATATGCGTCTCACTCCGCTCGGCCATGCCATCGGTCTTGCTACGGACGAGCGTTTCGCCTTGATGATGTCGAAACGTGAACAGCGTGATTCATTCATCGAGTTCTCAAAGTCCTATTCTGTCAAAGCGGAGTGGGTCAATGCCCGGTTTGAAGAGCTTGGCATAGCACCGTTGCGCCAGTCGGTGAAGTTGCACGATTTAATTCTGCGCCCACAGCTGACTGTGGCCATGCTTGCGGAAATGCTTCCGGGAGTTGCGTCGTATATCGTGGATAATATTGAACAGGATCGTCGTGCGGAGATCATCGAAGCTGCTGAGATCCTTATGAAATATAATGGCTATATAGAACGTGAGCGTTTGATCGCTGATAAGATCCGTCGTCTTGAGGATGTGAAACTCGGAGATCGTATCGATTATGATACTGTGAAGTCGATCTCAACCGAGGCACGGCAGAAACTTAAAAAAATCATGCCACAGACCATTGCGCAGGCATCGAGAATCCCAGGAATCTCGCCAAGCGATATCAATATTCTTCTCCTTCTTTTAGGTAGATGATATAAAGTGTTTGTTCCACGTGGAACATGCATAATGCAACAGAAATCAAAAACTTAACAACAGATAAACAAAAATGGAATACATTAAATCGAAAGTGCGCGACGTGATCGATTTCCCGAAGAAGGGGATCGTTTTCAAGGATCTCACAACAGTCTTCAAAGATCCGCGTGCGCTCCACATTATCGGCTGGGATCTGTCCCAGTTGTATCGCGACAAGGGTGTGACCAAAGTAGTCGGCATTGAATCTCGTGGTTTTATCGGCGGTTCGATTCTCGCTTTTGAGCTCGGAGCCGGATTTGTTCCTGCACGCAAGCCCGGAAAACTTCCTGCTGATACGGTCAGCTGCTCCTACGACAAGGAGTATGGTAAAGATACTATCGAGATCCATCGCGATGCGATCACTCCCGATGATATCGTCGTGATCCATGATGATGTCCTCGCCACCGGTGGCACTATGGCTGCTGTCTACGAACTGGTGAAAAGCATGAATCCGAAAAAGATCTATGTCAACTTCATCATTGAACTCGGTGGCCTCAATGGCCGTTCGGTGCTTCCTGCCGATGCTGAGGTGACATCGCTCATCACGTATTGATCCGGTTCCGCAGCGGATCCGAAACTCATATCTCAGACCTATCAGACTTCCGCCTGTCTAAAACATTTTGTGTCCGGAAGCTGTTAGGTCTGTTGTCTTAATAACTATGCCGAAACATAGAAAATCTCCAGAACTTGAAGAGAAGATAAAGATTCTACCTTCCACCCCCGGCGTGTATATGTATTTCGACCGGGAGGGGACGGTGATATATGTCGGAAAGGCGAAGAATCTGAAAAGACGGGTGTCCTCCTATTTCAACCGCACCCACGATTCCGTGCGCACGAATCTGCTCGTGCGTGCGATCGCCGATATGAAATATATCGTCGTGCCGACGGAACAGGATGCTCTGAACCTTGAGAACTCCATGATCAAGGAGTATCAGCCACGCTATAATGTCTTGCTGAAAGATGATAAATCCTATCCCTGGATTGTGGTGACAAAAGAGCATTTCCCACGGGTGTTCATGACCAGGACACGCATAAAGGACGGGTCGAAATATTATGGCCCATACACCGACACTGCCTCGGCCCGTGCGGTGCTCGACCTGATCCGCGACATATATCCTCTGCGTTCCTGCCGCCATGCCATAACTCCGGAATACGTGGCAAAAGGGAAGGGGCGGTTGTGTCTGGACTATCATCTGAAGCGTTGCTCCGGGCCCTGTGTAGGGTGTGTGTCGGAGGCGGAATATGGCGTGAATATCGAGCGTATCCGTCAGATTCTGCGTGGCGATCTGGGCGAGTTGCTCGACAAGCTGCGCGGCGATATGGAGGCTCTTGCCGCCGAATTGAGGTTTGAGGAAGCCCAGCAGGTGAAGGATGTCTATGACAAGGTTCAGCGCTACACGGCCAAGAGTGTTATCGTCAGTCAGGTGATAGATCAGATCGACGTGTTTGGTGTGGACGACGATGGTGGGGCGGATGTGTATGTCAATTATATGCATGTGCGCCGTGGCGCGGTGGTGCGAAGTGTGACGCTTGAATACAAACGGCGCATGGATGAATCGCAGGCTCAGATCCTCAGTTATGCCGTCAATGAGATCCACAATCAGCTTTCCGTGGAGTTCGGCGAGGTTATTGTTGCCGAAGCACCCGATGTGGAGATGCCGGGAGTGACTTTTACTGTTCCGCAGCGCGGCGACCGTGCAAAGCTTCTTGAGGTTTCGCAGCGCAATGCCCGTCAGTACAAGATTGATGTTCTGAAGCACATGGAGAAGCATAACCCTGAGCAACGGACCCAGAAATTGCTCGAAAGAATGCAGGCAGATTTCCGCTTGAATGTATTGCCTACCCATATCGAATGTTTCGATAATTCAAATATCCAAGGCACGAATCCTGTTGCCTCTTGCGTCGTGTTCCGTAATGGGAAGCCGTCGAAAAAGGACTATCGTCATTTCAATATCAAGACGGTTGTCGGGCCCGATGACTTCGCTTCGATGAAGGAGGTGCTGACGCGCCGTTACACGCGACTTGTGGAGGAAGGGGAGGAACTGCCTCAGCTCGTGGTCGTGGATGGCGGCAAGGGGCAGCTGAGTGCCGCTGTTGAGGCTCTTGACGCAATGGGACTGCGCGGTGTGATTGCCGTTGCCGGTATTGCAAAGCGTCTTGAAGAGATCTATTTCCCGGGCGACAGCATTCCGCTGTACATCGACAAGAACAGTGAGACGTTGCGTGTGGTGCAGCATATGCGCGACGAGGCCCATCGCTTCGGCATAACGCATCATCGCAACCGGCGGTCGAAATCGCAGACGGTCTCCATGCTCGATTCCGTGCCGGGTATTGGACCTAAGACGCGTGATGCTCTGATCTCGCATTTCCGTAGCCTGAAACGTGTCCGGGAGGCCGATCTGGATCAGATTGCGGCTGTAATAGGGCCTTCAAAAGCTTCGGTGATTTTTTCGGCGTTGCATCCGGAAAATGAATAATGATGCTAACTGCCTGATAATCAATGTGAATTGCTGCTGTTTAAGCCTCTGAGAATCAAATAATTGTTTAATGCCTGTAGAATTGTCGGGAATATGACGATCTCGGGACATCAACCGGACAGCCCGAGCGGCGTATCACCGGCATCCCCAGCAAACCCTTTGATATTTTTATCTGGAGGGTATCGCCGCGGTGCATCTTCGACCACTGTCGTACCGGCATCGTCATGGTCTTTTTCTTGCCCGTGCGGAATCTGACCTCCACATAGTACATCTTGTATGGCTCTCCCTGTACCACCGTCCGGCGTGATACTCTTTTCGTGTGATGATGGGTCTCGCTATATAGACGTTCAATCGTTGCGGATTCCGTGGTGCTCTCTTTATCGGCGAATGCGAAATTGAGACCATAGAACAGGTCGGCTATAATTGCTGTCATGAATATCACGCTGATGGCATAGTTGGGGATGAAGTGGCTGATGTGTGTGAACCGCTGCCATCTCTGCCAGAAAAGAAATCCGGAAAACAATCCGATCGCGGTTGAGGCTCCGAGTGTGATCCAAAGATTGTCGATAGTCATTCCGTGGAATGCTATCACCATGCCCCACAGGGCTATAGCGAGAAACAGCACCAGCACTATCAATATGCTTCGCTTTATGTCGGCGGAATTTCTTTTGGTTGTCATGATTCTTTCATGTAATTTTGCGGCAAAATTAGTAAAAACCCCATATTTCATGAGAAAAACAACGATTAAACTTTTTGTTGCCGCCGCTATGCTGTTAGGATCTGCATCGGTGGCTTCGGCCCAGTTTAACGTGGGTCGTGCTATTGGTGGTGCCGCCAAGGCCGTGAAGGCGATGACTCTGACCGATGCGCAGATGGCCGCATACGTCAAGGAGTCCGTGGATTGGATGGATAAGAACAATCCTGTTCTCGGAGAGGATGATCCGTACACAAAGCGTCTGCGCCGTCTCACTGAAGGAATCACTGATGCCGACGGCATTCCATTGAATTTCAAGGTCTACAATGTGATCGATGTCAACGCTTTCGCATGTCCCGACGGCAGTGTGCGTGTGTTCAGCTCATTGATGGATATCATGGATGATGATGAATTGCTCGGTGTGATTGGCCACGAGATAGGCCATGTGTTGAAACACCATTCCAAAAACGCAATGAAAACCGAACTCATGACCGGTGCGCTCAAGGATGCTGTGGCTTCCACATCGGGTGTGGCCGCTTCCCTGACCGACTCTCAGCTCGGACAGCTCAGCTCGTCGTTGATCAATGCCAAATACTCCCAGAAGCAGGAGAAGGAAGCCGATGACTGTGGCTACGATTTCCTTGTCAAGAACGGCAAGAATCCGTGGGGCATGGTGAAGGCTTTCGAGAAACTTCAGTCACTTGAAGGGGAGAGCGGTGCGCAGCAGAGCGCGATCCAGAAAATGTTCTCGTCCCATCCCGACACTGCGGCACGCATCAAGAAGATGTCGGAGCGTTGCAAGAAGGATGGCTACACCCGTCCGGAATAATCTCCGGCAGTGGTTCAGAAATAAGAAAACTCGCGATGGAAGTCGCGAGTTTTTGTTTTTGTGGGCGAAGATGGATTCGAACCACCGAAGGTAAAAACCAGCAGATTTACAGTCTGCCCCATTTGGCCACTCTGGTATTCGCCCTTGATTTGTGGATGCAAAGATATGTATTATCCCTGAATCTCGCAAACTATCATCAGGTTATTTTTTCTTCATCGATTCCAGCCGGGCAATCGCATCGGATATGTAGGGTGTCGCTTTTATCGTTTGCGCCTGACGGAAATAGGCCAGAGCCTCGTCTCGGGCTATAGGATTGCCCTGCGCCTGGCGGAGGCTGTTGTTGGCCAGATACAGTAGTGCTTCAAGCGCATTTGGATCGAGCGACACGATATGGCGGTACACATTCAGGGCCTCTTCCGTCTGGCCGTCTATCAGATATCCTTGAGCGAGAGTGTAGAGAAAATGCTGGCTGTCGGGGTTTCCTGCGAGCATGATCTTGCTGTAGGTGATCATTCCCTGTGGATCGCGCCTGTAGGCATAGTAGCGCATCAGGTAGGCGTCCACGATGCGTTTCAGCCATGGTGTGTGGGCTTTTGTCTCCAGCAGATAGTCTTCATAAAGCGATGTCTGCCCGACGGAGAAACTGATATGTTCTACAGCGGTGAAAAGCGAGTCCACCGGCACGTGGGACGCGAGGGCGAATGCTGTCAGGTCGGCCTGTTTGGCAGTGTCGGCGAGCATTCCGGCGGCCACAATGGCGTGGCCGTATGTGTCGGCCACTTCCGGATGGTCGGCGAGCATCAGCGAGTAGAGTGCTCCGGCGCTTGCCCATTCGCGGTAGTGGAAGAAGCGCGCAGCTTTTGTCGCCGTGGCCTCGTAGTCGCGTGTTGTGTTGCCAGATGTGGACGGCTTTGCGGCTGCGGAGTATGCTGTGGTCAGCAACATAGCTGCGAGAAGGAGGCTGTAATGTAGTCTTTTCAGCATTGTATCTTGATGTTGAGGATGGATTCAACTATGTAGAGTTTGCGTATTTTTTCGCGAGGCACTTCCATGTCGTCGTAGGCCGGATTGTCGCTGCGGAGAACCACCATCTTCGGATCGGGATGGCGGCGCAGGTGCTTGACCATGCGGAAGTCGTCCATCACTATAACATAGATCTGGCCCCAGAAGATGCAGGAGAGGTCGGAAATGGGGCGGATGGCCACAAATGCACCGTCGGAAATGGTCGGGGTCATCGAGTCGCCGTTGACGCGCACTATTATGCAGTCGCGCCGAAGCGAGGGGATGTTGATCGAGCCTATGATGCGGTCGGATGTGAATTCGCGGCTCAGCTCAAGGCATCCGGCGGTCACGTCGATATCGTAGACGGGTATGGCGTCGGTTTTGGTGGGTACTGAGCAGGATGTGTCTGAGTCGATAGTGTCGGGAAGACGGGTGGCTGCTTCTTTAGCGAATGGAATGCCGATGCCCTCCGCGAGCCATTGTTTGTTGATGGCCATATCGGCGGATATGCGGTTGATGAGTCCTGCCGTGATAGGCAATTTGCCGTTCAGGTGTTTCGACATATTGGCCGGGTCTATTCCAAGCCGTTTTGCAAAGGCAGCCTGCGACAGTCCTAATTTTTTGATCAGGAATTTGATTCTGGCCGCGATGTCTTGGTGGTTGAGTTCTGTCATAGCTTAGGTTTAGATGGGTTGCACGGCAAAGATACAACAAAAATTGTTGTTTTGTCAACGTTGAATCAGTTTTTGTGTATTTCGGCCAATGCGATAGTGAATTCCGGCAGCCGCAGGAAGTGGATCTCCACGGTTTTCCCATGGGTCGTGAACGGCTGTCGGGTGAGATTGTTGGGCAGGATTATGTCGGTTATGGTGAGCCCGGGTATGCCGAGTGCCTTGAATATTGCTTCTTTTGCCGTCCACGCGTCCAGGAGGGTGCTGGATGAGGCGTTGTAGGTCTGGAGCTCCGAACTGCCGAGAAAACGCCCGGAAATGCGTTTTAGGGTGGGTCGCGGTGATTCGATGTCGATCCCTATCGGCCGGGAGTCGTTTATGGCAAGCAGTGCGTAGCCTGCGCCATGGGTTATCGAGATCTGTTTTCCGCTCCCTGCGATGTAGGGTGCGCCCGATGGCAGATGGGAGAGTGTCTCTTTTTCTCCGAACGCTTTTCTGATGAGCATGGCCACGGCACGGATCTCGGCATCCCGTTTTTCATGACGTGACAGGCCGCAAAGCAGTGCTGTTGCATGGATCGTCGTGGTGCCCAGACGGAAGCAATCGGGCAGCATATCGCCGAGGGGTTCTATCTCACCGGATGTTTTCTGCGGCATGGATGATATCTGTTTTTACAGCGTCGATCAGCGGACGCACGGAGTCGGTCTCCACAGCTTCGGCGTGGAAGCGCATGGCTCCGCTGATCACCCAGCAGTCGCCTACCGACAGGAATTGCAGCGGTGTCAGAGTCCGTCCCATTGTCGAGAGTATTATTGTTGTGAATCCGCCCGGTGATGTCAGTTCGGTCTGTTCAGCCATGTTGTCGCCCACGTTGAGAGCCATACGTTCAAGGCGGTTGTCCATGGCTTTTTCGCGCGATGCTTCATCGTCCACGGGGGTGAAGGTACAGTGGAGGGTGGCTCCGTAGGCCGGATATGTGATGTCGACCCACACCGGTTGGTTCTCTGATGTCGCGGACTTTCCGGCGTCGGTGACTGTGGCCGATGCGTTGACCTCGAAATCGGCCGGCAGACCGGCCGATGTGTAGAGTGTGTCATAAATCACTGGCCGTGGATAAGCCACCGGGCGCGGAATCCCGGTATCCGTCGTCTGCCGGTTTCCACATCCGTAAAGGCAGCAAAGCGCGGCTATTGACGTGATTGCCGCCATGATGCCTGTCGTGATATGTTGGCGACGGCGATCAGGCATTGTTGGGTGTGGTTGGTGTCTGGTTGTCCGGCATCACCTTGACACGCACCGACGTGATGCGGTGGTTGGATATGTCGAGAATCAGGAATCGGCAGCGGCCATATACCAGCGGCTCTTTCTCTTTCGGGAAATCGCCGCGAATGGCAAGAAGCATTCCGGCGAGGGTCTCGCAGTCCTCGGTGACTGCCTCATAGTCCTCCTCGTTAAGGCCGGTGATGCGGAAGAAATCGCTGAGGATTGTTTTCCCTTCAAACACGTAGGTGTCGTCGGGCAGTCGCTTGTAGGTTGTCTCCTCCTCGTCGTATTCGTCGTTTATGTCGCCCACTATTTCCTCCAACACGTCCTCAAGGGTCACGATTCCCTGTGTGCCGCCGAACTCGTCGACAACTATGGCCATGTGGAGGTGGCGGCTGCGGAAGTCCTCGAGAAGATCGTCTATCATACGTGTCTCAGGCACGAAATAGGGCTTTCTGAGCAGTTTCTGCCACTCAAAAGTGGCATCGGCATGGCCTATGTAGGGGAGCAGGTCGCGAGAGTAGAGCACGCCTTGTATGTCGTCCTGAGAGTCTTTGTAGACGGGGAGACGGGAATATCCGCTTTCCAGCACCACGGCCATCACCTGGCTGAAGTCGGCGTTGATGTCAATGTCGGTCATGTCCACACGCGGTGTCATCACTTCCGATGCCGTGGTGTCGCCGAATCGCAGGATTCCTTCAAGCATCTCTTTGTCGTCCGAAGCCTTGACGTCGGTGATCTCAAGCGCGTGGGATAGTTCGTCGGTGGTCACGTCGTGCTGTTTTTTGGTGACAACCTTGTTTACGATTCCTGAGCTGCGCACCAACAGTCCCGACAAGGGGGAGAAGATTCTCATCATGGCACGCACGCCGCTGATTGAGAAACGCATCCATCGCATGTTGTTGCTGTTTGCCACCAGTTTCGGCAGTATTTCGCCGAAAAGGAGGATGAGGAATGTCAGGATCACGGTCTGCAACACAAAGCTCCATAGCGGCGGCATTCCCTCGAACACCGGGCCGAGGGCGAAATTGGTCAGCACAACGATTGTCACATTGACAAGGTTGTTGGCTATGAGAATCGTTGCCAGCAGACGCTCCGGCTGGCGTATAACAGAAAGTATTCTTTGGGATTTCGGGTCTTCATCATCCTCCAGATCTTCCATCTGTTGGGTGTCGGTGGAGAAAAAAGCTATCTCGCTGCCCGATACGAAAGCAGAGACAAACAGTGCCATCAATGCGAGGATGAGAGCGAGAATCTGGCTTGCGGAGAATGTGGATACCGGAACGGCCGCTGTGATGGCGGCCATGGCAGAGAGAGGATCTAATGCTGGTAAAGGATCTATATCCAAGACGATAAGGGGTTGGTTAAACAAAAACGGGCCGGAGCCCAATTCGGATGCAAATTTACAAATCTTTTGTAATCAGACCAATAAAAAACGGCATAAAATAATGCCGGCGCGTCAAAACATTGTTTGACGCGCCGGCTGTTGATTGATTCAGTTAATTCCCTTGGTCGGGGGGAGTACTTATTTTGTGATCAGCACTTTTGCAGCCTTCGAGCCCTGACGGATAATGTAGAATCCGGGGGTGAGGTTGTCCGAAGATATGCGGATGCCCTGAAGGTTGTAGTATTCAACCGGACCGTTGTTGATGTCGATACCGATCTCTTCCAGACCCTGATCCTCACCGCTGAATGATGCTGAAATGGTCAGGTCGCCATTTATTTCTTCAAGAGGAATAAATGCGTATTTTGCTCCATTCGGGAACTCGGAGTTGTCTTCGAGTTCAAGCTGGAAGAGGTCGTTGCCAATTATTACTTCGGCAGTTTCCAATGAATCGTCATTGCCTGGGATGAACACCAGGAAGAGAAGATTCAGGTTGTCGGGATTGTCTGCTGAGTAAACCGGCAATTTTGCTCCGGAATTGATCATATCACCTGTGGGCAGCATATCGTTTTCTTCGTCATATCCGGGATATACTTCCACATGGCCGTTTCCTTTTGTGATTATTGTGAGAGTGTAGCTTGGAATTGCGAAAGTGGCGTTGATGACTGTTGCCTCAGTCAGTGTGAAAGAGTATGTTCCATCTTCGTTGGGCACTATGTCGTTACCATTGATTGTGAAGGATTCCAGTTCATAATTGCTGGACGGGGTCAGTTTTACGTCAATCGTTGTGCCGGGTGCCAGGATTGTTCCGCTGGAGACGGTCGATCCGTTGACGGTAACTGTCATGTAGCCGTTCTCGGGGAATGAGTAGGTCAGGGAGAGACCGAAGTTGGCGGTCAGTTCGATATCTTCGGTGCCCACGTAGGTGTAGGTGGCATCGGTAGAGATTGCGTTGCCCTCGGCATCGGTCCAGTTTATGAAGCTTACGCCCTCGTTTGGTGTGGCGGTCACGGTCACCGACGATTCTGTTGTGGTGATAGTGTTGCCTTCTGTGGCAGGTGAGGTGATGGCTACAGTGCCGTAGTTTTCATCTGCCGATTTAACACTGACTGTATGCTCCTGCGGTATAACGATGGTCATGTCAGCTGATGAAGTGGAGAATGCGCAGTTTAAATAGTTATGTACGGCTGTTGCGATTGTGCCGGCCGGGAATGTTATCACACCATTTTTGAGTGTGCCGTTACCTACAGATTTCGAGATGAAATCTCCATCGCCGAAGTCGAGACCGATAGGCGATTCGTCCATATAGACGGCGTTAGGATCTTCAGCATGGATGAATAGGTAATGATTGTGGTCGGTTAAAAGGTAGTATTCGCTTCCGATGTATTCGTTCGGATTGCCATACAATGGGTTGACGACCCTGTAGAATCCCGGAGTGTTGATATTTTCCTGAAGCTCAACGGTGTATTTGTTGTTGCCGTAGGAAGATCCGTAGGATGCCGAAACGAGGTTTTCCGTAAAGTTGGCCTGTCCGATAGTTTTCCATTGGTCAGCGTTTTCATCGTAACGGTAGAAAAGTGCATAAGATGTGGAGCGTTCATTTCCTTCGCTGTCGTAAGCTGTCGCACCGAGTACATAACGACCTTCAGCAGGCATCGGCAGAGTGTATTCACCATTTGTCAGGGTGTTTTCTGAAGTGCGTGAGGCTTCTATAGCTTGATCTATTGTGGTAGTGGCTGACTGGACATAAGTATAGCGGATTTGGGCGATATCAGCTCCTGAGCTAATGCTGAAAGACGCGTTGCCGTCCACGGCACATGCAGAGTTTTCAGTAATAGTCATGCTGTAATCTTTTCCTCCGGGTATTTTGAGGCAGAATGTTGTCTCGTTGGAGTTGTTTGCGGAGTTGGCAGCTCCATCCTCGCTGGTACGCCACACGAGCCCCCAGTCTGGGAAAGTGATCTCCATTGTCTCCTGATCTAATGTGCCGGTAGACCATGATTGAACCCAGATATTGGCGTATGTCCATGCGTTATCCACGTAGACATTTGCATAGTATCCAAACTGCTGCAACGGAATGAATACAGCGTCGGGGTCGGTTGCGTCTACGATGAGATAATAGTCGTTGCTATCGTCGTAATAACCATAATATCCTTCAGGGTTCTGATTGGCATTTTTAATTCTATAGAGGCCTGGGGTTGATGCACTTTCTTCTGCTTCTACATCGTAAGTCGTGTAGCAATAAGTGTCTGCATCTGCATGGGCGCAGAAAATATCAGTATATTGTGCTGTACCGATTGCCTGCCAGTCTGTGATTGACTCGTAGTCGGCCATGGTGGTTCCGATCGCCTGAGGGGAGATCAGTGTCTGGGGTGTGGAGAGGGTGTTGACGGTGTTTGCCACTTGTGTGGTTGTTGCCGTTCTGTCGGGCCTTGGCTGCTTTGCTGCCTGATGCAGGGCGGCTGAAGCACCAATTATGGCCGCAATTGATAAAAATACAGAAAGTAAACGTTTTTTCATAAATATGATAATTTGGTGAATATGCCTTTTTGATGGGTGAATGAAAATGTGGTTGATATGGCTATAATAGTAAGTTTATCCCTTTGCGCAAAGATGCAAAAATAGTCCGGAACTGGGGTTGAAAAAAGACATCAATTAACTTCTTTTAACCTTAAAAATGCATATTTTGTAACTATATACTGAATATATGCTGTATATTTTCTATTTGTTTGTTTTGCTCTCGGGGCGCATTGTTTTTCGTGGTCGATTTTATGTTTTTCAGATTTCAATAGGCTGATGATAGCGCGGATAAAAAAGTGGACTGATTTTGCTGTCTGATTCTGCGATATTTTGTAGCTTTACACCCAAATTGCCAAATTGTATCCAAAAAAATAGAATGGAAAAATTGAAGAAGCTATTCAGCGACCGGCGTTTTTGGTCTGTGGTTGGTTCCATAGCCATAATGGCCGTGATCTCGCTGATCTATTTTTTCCCCGACGATGTGGAGGGAAACGTGTTGCAGCAATATGACACCCGGCAGGGCATAGCTATCGGTCAGGAGGCCAAGGCGTTCAACGAGGCTACGGGCGAGACCACACGCTGGACCAACTCTCTGTTCGGCGGTATGCCCACATTCCAGATCTCGCCGAGCTATCCCTCTAATTCGCTTTTCTCCTGGCTGGAATCTGTCCTGACACTCGGAATGCCATTCCCGGCAGGAATACTTTTCCTGATGATGCTCGGGTTCTTTATCCTGCTGATGTCGATGAAGATGCGATGGTACGTGTCGCTGATCGGGGCGGTGGCCTATGGTTTTTCAAGCTATTTCATCATTCTGATCGGCGCCGGACATATCTGGAAGTTTGTCACGCTTGCCTACGTACCGCCTACGATCGCCGGTCTTGTCCTGGCCTATCGCGGCCGTTATCTGGCCGGAACCGCTGTCACTGCGCTGTTCGGCATGATGCAGATTGCAAGCAATCATGTGCAGATGACCTACTATTTCCTGTTCGTTGTGGCCGGACTTTCCATCGCTTACCTTGTTATGGCTATCCGGGAAAAGAATATGAAGCGTTGGCTCGTGGCCACAGGCTCGCTCGCTGTGGCTGCAATCCTTGCCGTTACGGCCAACCTGCCGAGTCTCTACAACACTTATGAGTACTCAAAAGAGACGATGCGCGGCGGACACTCTGAGCTTACTTCCAACGAAGCCCCGGCGAGCGGCACCGCCTCTGCCGGACTCGACAAGGACTATATCAATCAGTTCAGCTACGGTGGTGCAGAGACTTTCACTCTGCTGATCCCCAATGTGAAGGGCGGTGCTACGTTCCTGCCGCAGAAGGGTCAGAACAAGGTGCTGACGCTGGCCGATCTCGATGCGGCCAAGGATGGCAACTATTCGCCTGAGACGGCATATTATCTCCAGCAGTTCCCCCAGTATTTCGGAGAGCCGGAACCTACCAACGGCCCGGTATATGTGGGTGCGTTGATCTGCGCTCTGTTCCTGCTCGGTTGTGTGATAGTGCGTGGTCCGCTGAAGTGGACGCTTATCGTTCTGACAGTGTTTTCCATTCTGTTGGCTCTCGGCCGCAACTGTACTTGGCTCACTGATCCGATGATCGATTATTTCCCGATGTACAATAAGTTCCGCACTCCGGAAAGTATTCTTGTGATAGCTGAGTTCACGATGCCGTTGCTCGGGGCTATGGCATTGCAGAAACTGCTTGCTGTGTGTCGTGAAGATCTCTGGCGGCAGTATGGGCGGCAGATTCTCTGGTGCTTCGGCATAGTGCTGGTGTTCTGTCTGGCCGGAATTGTGGCTCCCGGACTGTATGGTAGTGTGATGGCCGAGGAGGAAACCCGGGTGTTGCGCGACTACCCCGAGCTCTATTCAGCCGTCGAGTCGCTTCGGCTCGGAATGATCGAGGCCGATGCCATGCGTTCGTTCCTTTTTGTGGCCGCCGGGCTCTGTCTTGTTGTGCTTTATTCGCGCAGCAAGCTTGCTTTCGCGTGGATGGCTGTCGGGATGGGAGTGCTGGTTTGCGGCGACCTCTTCATGGTCAACAAACGCTATCTCAACCACGATTCATTCATGGCTCCGCCGTTGACTGTTGATGATAATTTCCCCCTCAGCCAGTCGGACAAAGCTATCCTCGCCGATACGGCCATGAACTACCGCGTGATGGATTTCGCACGCTTCACAAGTCCCGATCCCTCGTTCCATCATAAGGCCGTGGGTGGTTATCATGCTGCCAAACTGCGCCGCTATCAGGATGTGATAGACTATTATTTCAGCGGCGAACGCGATTATACCAATGTCCTCAATATGCTCAATGCCAAATACCTTGTCGGCGATCCGTCGCAGATGCCGATGCTCAATGATCAGGCGATGGGCAATGCATGGCTTGTGGACCGCATCAGCTATGTGGCCACTCCCGACGACGAGATTGCAGCCGTGGAGACGCTCGACCTGAAGAATGCGGCTGTTGCCGACAAGAAGTTTGAAGCGGTGTTGGGTGCATCGAAGGTGAAATCGGCCGGTGATACGATTTTTGAAACATCATACGCACCAAACCGTCTGACCTATCACGCACGTACTGCCCGTGGCGGTGTCGCCGTGTTCTCGGAGATCTATTTCCCATGGGGATGGCACGTGACTGTCGACGGTCAGCCGGCAGAACTCGGGCGTGTCAACTATATCCTGAGGGCGGTCAACATCCCGGCAGGCGAGCACACCGTGGAGATGTGGTTCGATCCCGATTCGCTGCATGCCACAACCACCGCGGCCTATGTGGCTGTTGTGCTGATCTATCTGTTGCTGATCGGAGCCGGGGTCTATGCTTTTGTCAGAAAACCGGAGGATGAGGATGGCAAATCTGCTGAAAAGACCGGCCGCTGCGACTGATTGGCGTTTCCGGCGGTGGCTCGGCGCGCCCCGGCGGCTTGCCCGTCGCCGAGGGTTCGGCATACACTCTCCGTTCGCCTTTGATTTTGTTCGGAGGGTCATCAATCAGCCTTGCCGCTACTATTGCTATCCGTTGCTCGATGAGGCTGCCCGTCGGACTGGAATCCGACGCTCCGTGTTGCGTCTGGTGTTCCGTGTCGCGTTGTTTTTCCAGCCATGCGATGTCCGGATATTCGGCGATGCGGATGGCTATGATGATGCCGTGAGGGAGGCGTTGCCTGACGGCTGTGACCGTACAGGACCGTCAATGATGGTTGTGGCGCAGCATGTCGATGGTAAAATGCTTGATGACGTGCTGGCATGTGCGGCCTCGGGTGGAATAGTCGTGATTGCCGGCAGGAAGCATCTGCCGGATGTGGCCCGTGCTGTGTGGGTCAATGCTGCCCGTGGCATGATGTTCCGGGGAAGCGATGTGGCTGTCTATGTCGGTATGCAGCATCTTCCCCGTCAGCTTTTCAATATATGGATCTGATGGAACGGACTTTGCGAACCATATCCTCCATACCGGAGCTGCTTAACCACTTTCAGGCTTATCTTATGCTTGAGCGTGGCCTGAGCGAGAATACCCGCAGTGCCTATATGGCCGATGTCGACAAGCTGCTCGACTTTCTGGTCGACACCGGTATATCCTTGCGCGATGTGGAGCTGCCGGTGTTGCAGAATTTTCTTGCCGATCTTTTCGATCTCGGAATCTCGGCTCGGTCGCAAGCCCGGATAATAGCCGGGGTGCGTTCGTTTTTCAAGTTCATGCGCATGGAGGGATATATTGACAGCGATCCATCGCAGCTACTGGAAAGTCCGCGCCTTGGCCGTAGATTGCCGGAGGTGCTGACTGTCGATGAGATTGATGTGATGATTGAGGCTATAGACATGTCGACTACTGAAGGCGCACGCAACCGGGCTATCATCGAGACGCTCTACGGATGCGGTCTCCGGGTGTCGGAGCTCGTCGGGCTTGAGCTCTCGAAGGTCTATTTCGATGAACAATTCATAATTGTCACCGGGAAGGGCGACAAGGAGCGTATAGTGCCGATCGACCAGACGGCTATTGATGCGATAAAGGCTTATCTTCCCGACCGAAATGCCTTGCCGGTTAAGCCCGGGGAGGACCATATACTCTTCCTGAACCGTCGCGGACGACGGCTGACACGAGTCATGATTTTCTATATCGTCAGGCAACTGGCTGCAATGGCCGGGGTTAGAAAAACCATCTCGCCACACACATTGCGGCATTCCTTTGCCACACACCTGCTTGAGGGGGGCGCCAATCTCAGAGCCATACAGCAGATGCTCGGGCATGAAAGTATAGCCACAACGGAGATCTATATACATATTGACCGATCCCGGCTTCGGGATGAGATCATGCGGTGCCATCCGCGGAATGCCCGTGGCATGGCGTTGCCGCAGAGGGAAGGGGGTAAGGAATGATCCCTGTAGGGCGTTTCGCCCCGTCGCCCACCGGCCGCATGCATTTGGGCAATCTGATGTCGGCGCTCATGTCGTGGCTTTCCGTGCGGTCGCGTGGTGGCCGTTGGATTCTTCGTATCGAGGATCTGGATCCGCAGCGTTCGCGGCTTGAATATGCCCGTCAGATCGAGGACGATCTCCGGTGGCTCGGTCTTGAGTGGGATGAGGGCGGCTTGGAGGACTTAGGGGCGCACGGCCCTTATCGCCAGAGCGTTCGTGGAGAGTCCTATCATGCCGCTCTTGAGCGTCTTGCCTCGGAGCGTCTGATCTATCCCTGCCGTTGCCGTCGGGCGGATATAATGGCTACTCAGGCTCCCCATCAGAGCGACGGGAGGATTGTTTATGCCGGGACATGCCGCCCTGACGGAATGCCGGGTTCCGGTGCTCCTGTGGCTGATCTGACGCAGGCGGTTGCCATGAGGCTGTTTGTGCCCGACGAGGAGATTCTGTTTACCGACAGGGTCTTTGGTGAGAGAACCGTGAATCTGGCATCGCATTGTGGCGATTTCGTGGTGCGTAGGGCTGATGGGGCATGGGCTTATCAGCTTGCCGTGGTTGTCGACGATGGCATGATGGGTGTCACGGAGGTGGTCCGCGGTTGTGACCTGTTGCTGTCGTCGGCACAGCAGATCTATCTGTACAGGCTTCTGGGCTATCCCATACCTGAGTTCGCGCATGTCCCGTTGCTTTGTAACAGTGACGGACAGCGGTTGTCGAAACGCGATGCATCGATGAGTGCAGGTGAACTCCGCAGCCGATATACTCCTGAGCAGCTGACGGCGCGGTTGGCACGGCTGGCCGGGATTATTCCCGACGGTATAGACGCATGCAGCCCCTCTGAGCTTATCCCTGTTTTCGATTGGACGAATATTCCTGTATCTGAATCTATAATCCTTGCTGAAAAATGGTAATACCGAGAGATATTGTAGAAAGCCAGACACCGCAAGTGGTGCGGTTCTACGACCGATGGGCGGCTTATATGTACGCCAATGTGGATTTCAATATGCCCGACAGTCCGATCCATGCCAAGCCGCATTGCGAACGGGTGTTGCTGCACGCGCTCCGGATCGCCGACCGCATGATGCCGGGCGATGATGAAGCGTTTGAGATTCTGGCTCACGCCTCTGTGTTTCATGACACACGCCGTTTTGACGAATTTCTCGATACAGGACACGGGGCGCGTGCCGCTGTCAATTACGAGGCATTCTGCCGCGAGCATCCGGATGTGGAGTTTCACCCGGAGGCAGTCTTTCTGATGCGTTATCACGATCTTGACGACTCCAAAGGCGTGAAGGCAATCAGACAGTGGTTCGGGGAGAGATCGCCGCGTGTGGAGCTGCTATATGCCATTTTCAAGGATTCTGACGCTCTCGACCGTTGGCGGTTGGGCGACTGCGGCCTCGATCCTCGGTATCTGCGTACTGAGGCGGCACGCAAGGATGTGGAGTTTGCGCGCCGGTTGGTAGGGCTGACCATGGATGCCGGTTTCCTCCGGGAGATAGACCGGTTGGTGAAGGAATCAATGGGTAGAAACCACGGAGCGGATAAATGAAATTATCGCAGGAATAGTGGCATCGCTGAACGGATCGCCGAGAATGGAATATTCTGTCACATCGCCTGTTGCCGCTTTCTGGAACAGATGGTTGAGTCCCTGTAGAATATGGGTCTGTATGAGGGGATTGGCACGGCGTATGGCTTCGATGTTTGTTCCGGCTTCAACCTGAGTGTCGAGAGATCCGTTGAGGGCGAGTGCCGGGCAGCTGATGTTGCCGATATAGTCGGCCGGGGATGTTTTCAGGAACTCCTGCATCCATTTGCCTACCGGAGATCCTTTCTGTTTGCGCAGTTCGGTGGCAAGCGTTTCCGGCATCGTGATCCCGTTTTGTGAGGCGATCGAATCGGCATCAGGCATTATTCCGCTTTTGGCAGCCTCCGACAAGGCTGCGCGGATTACCGTCGACAGCCGTTTTGCCTCAGTCTCGGATATCCCGGCACGCTGCATGGAGCGGACGTTCTGGGCTGTCAGCACGTCGATTCCGGGCATTCCGGGGCCGGCGAGAGAAACTATGAAATCAGCCTTGCCTGCGGCTCCGAGCATAAAAGCTATCAATCCACCCTCGGAATGGCCTATGATGCCTGTGGTGGCGGTTGTTTCCAATTTTCGGGCATAATCGAGCGCGGCAGCTGCGTCGGCAGCGAAAGTAGCGGTGGTGGCCGACGAGAAATCGCCTCCCGAACGTGCTGTTCCACGGTCATCGTAGCGCAGTGTCGCTATTCCGGCGCGTGCCAGAGAATCCGCCAATATGGCGAAAGGTTTCAGGCCGAAAAGTTCCTCATCCCGGTTCTGCGGCCCACTTCCCGAAACCAATACTGCTACAGGCACCGGCTTGGCTGCCGATGCGCCGTCGGGAAGTGTCAGGGTTCCGGAAAGCAATATGCTGTCCGGTGTCAGGATTGTCACCTCTGATTCTGAGTAAGGCTTGACTGTGGGTTTGCCGGGCTGCGGTTTCTCCTGGTGGATCAGCGTGAGTGGCAGCCGTTGGAATCCTTGGCGGAAGATGCCCGTTATGGTGTCGCCGGCTATCTTTCCGGAGAATTTCATGCCGATGGTCGGGATCTGGATAGCCACGGAATCTGATGAGCAGTAGGCCACCTCTGCGGAAAGACCGAACGCGTTCTGTGCCGGTGAGTCGAGGACGCATTGCGGCAGTGAGTCCTGTTCGGCCGGTTGCTGGAAATGGAACACCAGCGGCAGGCGTATTCCCTGGACTTCAAGTTGTCCGGTCCATTTTCCTATGATGGCGGCATTTGCGGCGATCGCTATTAGAAGAGCGAATATGACTGATAGATACTTTTTCATTCCGGTCATTGTGATAGTGGGATGTGCAAATATAGCGAAAAGAGGATAAAAACAAAAGCGGCTCTGCATGTTGCAAAGCCGCTTTGCGCTTCAGGATGGGCTTGAACCAACGACCCCCTGATTAACAGTCAGGTGCTCTAACCAACTGAGCTACTGAAGCATGGAAGAAAAATTGCGCTTCAAGATGGACTCGAACCAACGACCCTCTGATTAACAGTCAGATGCTCTAACCGACTGAGCTATTGAAGCATTTGCTATGTTCGGAGAAGTCTCCTCGCAGCCCCCTTTGGGGTTTTAGCGTTGCAAAATTACGTGCTTTGTGTGAAATATGCAAATAATCCGGCTAAAAAATATTTTTTTTATTATTTTTTGGAACAAAAAAGCACTCAGGTGTTGTATTTAATGACTATCTTTGGTCTCTCAAATCAATTCAACACAAACTTTTTAATGAATTCAGTAAGAAAAATAGTTCTATGCCTTGTAGCCGGGATTCTGACGGCAGGAGCCGCCGGAGCCACCGTGCGCAGCAAAAAACAGGACATAACGTCCAATATATCCACATTCTCAGCCATCGTAAAGCAGTTGCAGACAAATTATGTCGATTCGTTCGATGTGGAATCGGTTGTGAAGTTTGGTATTGATGCCATGCTTTCAAAGCTGGATCCGTACACTGTCTATTTTGATGTCAAGGAGCAGGAGGATTTCAAAGCGAGCAATTCGGGCGAATATGCCGGAATTGGATCGTATATCACCCAGCGCGACGGCTATGTCCTCATAAGCGGACCGCGCCAGGACTCCCCGGCGGCAAAAGCCGGGCTGAGAACCGGCGACAAAATCCTGACGATCGATGGCGATGATATGAAAGGAAAGTCGACCGATGCTGTCAGCGAACGTCTGCGAGGCTCGATAGGCTCAACGGTTGCTGTGGGCATCCTGCGCCCCTGGGTTGCCGATTCGTTGCAGACAATCGTGGTGACACGCGAGAAGATCCAGGTGCCGGCGGTGCCCTACTATGGGGTGATCGGCGATGACCTCGGATATATCGAGCTTAACCAGTTCTCGGAAAAATCGGCCGAGGAGGTCAAGGCCGCGTTGGTCGACCTGATGGAAAACCATAAGATCAAAGGGCTTGTGCTTGATCTGCGCGATAACGGCGGCGGTTACCTCCAGAGCGCGGTCAAGATCCTGAGCTATTTCCTGCCGAAAGGTACTGAGGTGCTCAAGACCCGTGGTAAAAGCAAACTCGAGGAACAGACCTACAAGACGACATCCAAGCCGATAGCGCCTGATCTGCCATTGGTGGTTATGACCGACGGCGGCACGGCTTCAGCATCTGAGATCACAGCCGGTGCGTTGCAGGATCTCGACCGTGCGGTAGTGATGGGCACCCGTTCGTTCGGAAAGGGACTGGTGCAGAGTACGTTTGATCTGCCTTTCGATGGCCTGCTGAAAGTTACGACCGCAAAATATTATATCCCTTCAGGCCGTCTGATTCAGGCTGTTGACTACAGCCACCGCAACAGCGATGGATCTGTGGAGCGTATCGCCGACAGTCTGACCACCGAATTTGCCACTGCCGGAGGCCGTATAGTTCGCGATGGCGGCGGCATCACACCTGATATCAAACTTGAATATCCCGAGATCAGCCGCGTGACCTACAACGTTGTGGCCGACAGTTGGGCCTTCGATTTCGCCAACAAATATGCCGCCGAACATCCCGAGGCTCCGGAACCTGGCACTGATTTCGTGACCGATACGGTCTATTCCGAGTTTAAGGCATTTATTGACCCTGAACGGTTTGAATACGACAAGGTGTGCGACACCGCACTCAGTGACTTGCGCAAGATTGCCAAGATAGAGGGCTATATGTCGGATGAGGTGGATCAGCAGATCACGGTGCTGGAGGGTCTCATGAAGCATACCCTCGACAAGGATCTCGACACCCACCGCGAACCTATATCGCGATATCTCGAACAGGAGATCGCTCAGCGCTATTATTACGACGCCGGACGAAGCGTGGCCCGTCTGCGCACTGATTCAATGATCGATGAGGCTGTGAAACTGCTCCACGACAGTCCGCGCTATAACGATATTCTCCATCCAGCAGTAACAAAGAAGAAATGAAGCTTGAGGCTTTAGCGGCGCAATATGCGTCGGATCCGAGAATAAAAGCACTCGACAAGGCTCTCGGATCGAAGAAAAATATAGTTGTCAAAGCTTATAACGCAGCCGGATCCTCGGCTGCGTTGGCTTTGTCGTCGATACGGCGCGGAGGCGTGCCGATGCTCGTTGTGGGCGACTCGGCCGACGATGCCGGGTATCTTTACCATGATCTGTCGCGTCTGGCCGGAGAGAATGCCGTGGCCATGTTGCCGTCGGCCTATAAGCGCGATATAAAGTACGGTCAGGTCGATCCTCCATCGCAGATCCTGCGCACTGAAGCTCTTGGCCGCTGGCATTCCGATCCGGAGCTGCGTTTTGTGGTCACTTATCCCGAGGCATTGGCCGAACGGGTTGCTTCGGCTGAATCAATTACTGATCATACACTCCATCTGAGTCTTGACCGTCAGGCCGATCTGACGGAAACGGTGCGCTGGTTGCGAGATAATGCGTTCACGGAGGTGGACTACGTGTATGAACCCGGACAATTTGCCCTCCGTGGCTCGATTCTCGACATTTTCGGCTACAGCCATGAGTTGCCCTACCGCATCGACTTTTTCGGCGACGACATAGACTCCATACGCACTTTCAGCACCGAGACGCAGCTCTCGGTAGAGAAGATGCAGCAGGTGGCCATCACATCCGACGTCCCGTCGCATTCCGCCGGAATGTCGCTGATGGAATTCATTGATCCGCAAACGCTGATCGCTGTGCGCGATGCTGACTACACCCTTCAGCGCATCGCAGCCGTTGCCTCGCAGACATTCTCCGACAGTGCTCTTGTGGCTGATGAGGGGGATCGCACGGCAATGACACACGTGGTCGATGCAGAGGAATTCGCTGCACGTTTCGGCTCGTTCCGCCGGCTGGTGTTCACCGGTGCCGACGCGGCTCCGGCTCCCGGCGAGGCGGCTGTCGACATGCGCTGTTCTCCGCAGGCGCTATATCATAAGAACTTCGACATCATAGCCGATTCTTTCGGCCATTTCCTGGCCGACGGGTTTGAGATTCTCATACTCAGCGACAGCGAGAAGCAGATAGAGCGTCTGCGCGACATCTTTGCCGACCGTGGTGACGATATCCGTTTCACCCCGGTTGAATCTACGCTCCACGAAGGTTTTGTGGATCACGCTTCGGCGCGGTGTGTGTTCACGGATCATCAGATCTTCGACCGTTTCCATAAGTACAATCTCAAGAGCGACCGTGCACGTTCCGGAAAGGTTGCATTGTCGCTGAAAGAACTCGCATCAATCGAGCCGGGCGACTATATAGTCCATGTGGATCATGGCGTAGGGCGATTTTCGGGGCTCTACCGCACCAATGTCGCCGGACGCACGCAGGAGATGATCAAGCTGACGTATGCCAACGATGATATTATTTTTGTGTCGATCCATTCGCTGCATAAATTGGCCAAATACCGTGGTAAAGAGGGGATTCCGCCAAAGATAAATAAGTTGGGATCGGGTGCGTGGAACCGGGTGAAGGAGCGCACCAAGTCCAAACTGAAGGATATAGCACGCGATCTGATCAAGCTGTATGCCGAGCGTCGCAATCAGAAAGGCTTCGGATATTCCCCCGACAGCTATATGCAGCACGAGCTGGAGGCTTCGTTTGTCTATGAGGACACACCCGATCAGCTGACAGCCACCAAGGCCGTAAAAGCCGATATGGAGAGCGACCGTCCGATGGATCGTCTGATCTGCGGCGATGTAGGCTTCGGCAAGACTGAGATCGCTGTACGCGCGGCTTTCAAGGCGGCTGCCGACAATAAGCAGACAGCTGTGCTTGTGCCGACAACGGTGCTTGCCTATCAGCATTACAACACTTTCTCGCGCCGCCTGAAGGATTTCCCGGTGAGGGTCGACTATATTTCCAGGGCGCGGACTCCGAAGCAGGTCAAGCAGATTCTCGCTGACCTGGCCGACGGAAAGATTGATATTCTGATCGGAACTCACAAACTGATAGGCAAGAATGTGAAATTCAAGGATCTCGGACTGCTTGTGGTTGATGAGGAACAGAAGTTTGGCGTAGCTGTCAAAGAGCGTCTCAAGCAACTTAAAACCAATGTGGACACGCTGACAATGAGTGCGACCCCCATACCGCGTACGCTGCAATTCTCGCTGATGGGCGCGCGCGATCTGAGCGCGATCACCACACCGCCTGCCAACCGCTATCCTATCCTCACTTCTGTGACGGCGCTGACGGATGATGTGGTCAGCGAGGCCATCAATTTCGAAATGTCGCGCAATGGTCAGGTGTTCATGATCAACAACCGCATAGAGGGGCTTAACGAGCTTGAGGCTATGGTGCGCCGTCTGGTGCCTGATGCGCGTATAATCGTGGCTCACGGGCAGATGCCTCCGGAGAAACTTGAGAATGCTATTCTTGATTTCGCCAACCATGACTATGACGTGCTGCTCGCAACGACCATTGTGGAGAGCGGCATTGATATGCCGAATGTAAACACTATCATAATCAACAACGCCCAGAATTTCGGACTCAGCGAGCTGCATCAGCTCCGTGGGCGTGTGGGACGCAGTTCACGCAAGGCGTTCTGCTATCTGACCGTGCCGCCTCACAATCCGTTGAGTCCCACGGCGCGACGTCGCCTTCAGGCTATCGAGAATTTCAGCGATCTCGGAAGCGGTATCCATATCGCGATGCAGGATCTTGACATCCGCGGCGCCGGAAATCTGCTCGGTGCGGAGCAGAGCGGTTTCATTGCCGATCTTGGCTATGAGACATATCAGAAGATACTTAAGGAGGCCGTCACAGAACTTCGCACCGAGGAATTCGGCGATTTGGCCGCAGAAGAGGTGGCCGGAAGTGAGAACGGGGAAACGGAATATGTTGCCGACTGCATTATAGAAAGCGATCTTGAACTGCTGCTGCCGGCTGATTATGTGCCGCAGGAGAGCGAACGAATATCTCTTTATCAGGAGCTTGATTCAATAGAACGGGAGACGGATCTCCATGATTTCAAATCGCGTCTGCTCGACCGTTTCGGAAAGATTCCGCATGAGGCTGCCGAACTCCTGCGCATACCGCGGCTGCGTCGTCTGGCACGCCGTCTGGGCATTGAGAAGGTGGCTTTGAAGCAGGGCTCGATGTATGTGTATTTCGTCGACGAGACCAACCGGGCCTACTATCAGAGTCCGATGTTCGGCCGCTTGCTGCAATATCTTCAGGAGAATCCGCGCCGTTGTCAGATCCGGGAGCGTGGTGGCAAGCGGAGCTTTGCCATAGCTCATGTCGAAACGGTGGAGACTGCTGTGGAGATACTTCAGAATATTCTTGAAATGAAAGGCTTATAAGTGACTATGAAAAATAAATAGCTATGAAAAAATCGACCATCACATTTCTTGCTTCAATGCTAATCCCTATGGCTGCCGGAGCCGCGTCTTCGGAGTCGCCGGTCTGCGTGGCCGATAACACACGCGTGGAATCTGCGGCACCGGACTATGCTGTGTCCAATCGCCCTGCGGAGTCGGAACGTCTGTTCCGCTCTGAGGCTGTGGAGCGTACCATCCGCGATGTAAAGGCCATGCTGACCAATCACAAGCTGGCGTGGATGTTTGAGAATTGTTTTCCCAACACGCTCGATACTACTGTTCATTTCCGAATCGGCGAAAATGGGAAACCGGACACGTTTGTGTACACCGGTGATATCCATGCCATGTGGCTGCGCGACTCCGGTGCGCAGGTGTGGCCATACGTGCAGTTGGCCAACGAGGATCCGGCTCTGAAAGAGTTGCTTGAGGGGGTGATACGCCGACAGTTGGAATGTATAATCCTTGATCCGTATGCCAATGCGTTCAACGACGGGCCGACAGGTGGCGAGTGGATGAGCGATTTCACGGATATGATACCTGAGGTGCATGAACGCAAATGGGAGATCGATTCGCTGTGCTATCCTCTGCGACTGGCCTACGAATACTGGAAGGTGACGGGGGATGATTCGATCTTTGATGATCGTTGGCTCTTGGCTGTCAATAAGATATATGAAACTCTAAGGGAGCAGCAGCGTAAGGATGGCAATGGTTCTTATACGTTCCGGCGCACTACCGACCGCGCTCTTGATACGCTGAATAATAATGGTTTGGGAGCACCCGTGAAGCCTTGCGGACTGATCGTTTCAAGTTTCCGTCCATCCGACGATGCCACGACGCTGCAATTTCTCGTGCCATCGAACTTCTTTGCTGTGGCCTCGCTCCGGAAAGCTGCCGAAATCCTGACGACGGTCAATGGCGACGAGGTGCTTGCCGGACAATGCACTGCGCTTGCCGATGAGGTTGCCGACGCGCTTAAGAAGTACGCCGTATATAGCCATCCTGAGTACGGCGATATGTATGCCTTTGAGGTAGATGGTTTCGGCAATCATCTGCTGATGGATGATGCCAATGTCCCCAGCCTGCTTGCTATGCCTTATCTCGACGGAATGGATCCTGAAGATCCTGTTTACCAGAATACACGCCGCTATGTGTGGAGCGACAGCAATCCATATTTCTTCCGAGGTTCGGCCGGGGAGGGGATTGGTGGCCCGCATGTTGGCTACCGCATGGCGTGGCCTATGAGCATTATGATGAAAGCATTCACGTCGACCGATGATGATGAGATCCGCCAATGTCTGCGCCAATTGCTCGCCACCGATGCCGGAACTGGATTTATCCATGAGTCATTCAATGTTGACAATCCTTCCGACTTCACCCGTGAATGGTTTGCATGGCAGAACACGCTTTTCGGTGAGCTTATCCTCAAGCTGATCGCCGACGGCAAGCTCCAGCTGCTCAATAGCCTGTGATCTTCAGGCTATTGTTTGAGTAGCGATGTCACTTCACTTTTGAGGGTGCCGAGATGGCGGATCACAATTCCCCACATAATCTCATCAATCACATTATCGTAGCTGTGTATCACATAGTTCCGTGTGTCAACAATGTTCCTTGCAGATGTGATATTGATGTCGGGTTTGAGCTTAAGGATTCTGTTTACTGCTTCGCCAATTATTGATATGTTTCGTTCTATCGCTCTGCGAAGGCAGATGTCTGATAGATAAACATCAAATTGTTTAGGGCGATTTTCGAAAAACAGGTCGATCTCGTCAATGGCTGTCAATATGTCGATGAGCGATTTCTCTATTCTTGACTCCATAATAATTGGCGTGTTTTATTTACTTCACTCCGAAACGCACTGTTTTTGATGGTTCTGTTGACGACAAGGTCGATTTTGCGGCCTACGACAGCCTCTATGGCATGTACGAAGCAGAAAAAGTTGTCAATATAATCGAGTAGCTCTATCTGTTTATCATCGAAGTCTACAAGAAAATCAATGTCGCTCTGATCGGTAAACCGGTCGGTGAGGATAGACCCGAACACCCATAGTTTTGCCACCTTGTACTTCTTGCACAAGGCTATGATTTTGTCCATGTTCATCTCTATCAGCTTCATACCATCGGCAAATATAGTAAATGTCTATGTATAAAACAAACAAACGAACCGGATGATTGATTCCGATTCGTTTGCTTGGTGGAGTATAGCGGACTCGAACCGCTCACCTCGACACTGCCAGTGTCGCGCTCTAGCCAGATGAGCTAATACCCCAAGGCTTATATTTGCGTGGCAAATTTATGACTTTTATTTCAAATGAGCAAATTTATGGCGCGGAAAGTTTTTATTTACGATTATTTTGTGTGTTTGGCAAAATGTAATTATATTTGCGCACATTTCGTTCAAAAAGATAAAAAGATTAGATCCTACGGATCGATTTGTTAGCAATAAGTGGATTTTTAATGTTTAATTGAATAAAAATAGAAAATGAAAAAGATCTTGTTGATGGCTTTGCCCCTGATGGCAGCCGGATTTGTATCGTGTTCTGATGACGATGAGCCGGTAAAGGGCCCGGAGTATGAAGTGATAACGTTCAGTGATTGTGAGTTTGCCACCGGAAAGACGAATAATGTAGTGTCGGGTGGTGGAAGCTATTCTGAACTTGGTGCAACGTTTGCTTATGATGAGATGTACACTATGATAAGTGGTGCGGTTGTTTCCGACCTGGCTTCTGTTCCCACTGTTAAAGATCAGTCGCCAAAGGCATTGGCTGTTGCGTTGGAGCCGACTGAGGGCGACGCGAACAAGTTCGGCGTGCTGACCCTTTATTCATACGTTTCGGGTGATAATTCCGAGCCGGCGTTCTCGTTTGCTGACGGTGAGGAGCGTGAGGTTGTTTCGATCGACGTGATGAACTCCACTGAGATGTACCAGTATATGACCATTGGTTGGTATTCATACGCTCCGATGGCTGATGGCGACTGGTGTGTGGCCACATTCACCGGTTATGATGCGCAGGGTGCCGAGACAGGCTCCGTTGATGTGACTCTCGCCGATTTCCGTAATGGACAGTCGGAAGTGATCAGCGATTGGACAACGGTTGACATGACGGCTCTCGGAAGGGTGAACAAGATCGGAATGACCATGAAATGGTCGGATGCCTGGTCTAAGCCTTCTGCATCCAACTATTCTGTTTGCATCGACAATGTGAAGATGATCAAAGCGGAAAAAACTGCGGAATAAATCGAATTGGAATAAAGTTCGGGCGGCGTACCATCTTGGCATGCCGCCCGATTTTTTTGAGCCGTAGGCAACGGATAGATAAATATGCGTTTTGCGGCCTCTCAGGGATTGTTATTCTGCTTGGGTGGTAGATTGCGCACTTGGGATGCGATATGGCGGCAGACGGGCTGTAAAGTGGTTTGTCGGGCGTCCTGTGGTTTTGGATGAAGCAAAAAATAAGCCGGATTTAGATCCGGCTTATTTGAATGGATATGTCAGTTGGTTTTATTTTGCCAGTATTCTCGCTGAATTGTTGATGGCGCTTTTGGCTCTGCGCAGGGCCGAGGTGGTCTGTTGGGTGTAGTCTGTCAGCGTGGGGACAGTGCAGGTGACCGTTCCGTAGATTCTGTGAGCCGGATCGGCATCATCGAGCAGGTCGAACGTGAAGGTGTAGAGCGATCCCGACTTTCTGATGGTCAGCGTTCCGCCGGCAGCCGGTGCGTATCCGATTACGTTTGTGGCGGTCTCGTCGTAGACCACATAGGCTGTTGGGGCGATGGATCCGCCGTCGATGGACCCTGGTGCCAGTGTTCCGGCCTCGTCGGAAACTGCAACGGTGAAAGTGCCGGTGGGGATTCCGCTTGCAGTGCCGGAAGCGGCGATGAAGTCAAAGACAAGAAGCTCGGTGTCGTTGGCGAGCGACAGGCCGTAGTTCACGGTGCCATTTCCGAAATAATCGCCATAGAAGTCGGCCGAAGTGCATGCGGTCGGTATGAAGTTGACATCGGCCGTCAGTGTAGAGGCAACGGGGGTGTTGTCGGTTATATCCTCTATCACACCCGAATAGGTCACCTTGACGGTTGCTCCTTCCGGAGTTTTGCCGTTTATGTTGATGTTGTAGGCTCCGCCGGATGCTTGGGTGATTGTGATGGTGCCTTCCGATATGAGGGCGTAGCGCACGGAATAGTCCTCACGCACGCGTTCTATGTATGAACCTGAAGCCATTGCTGCGACACGTTCGCCCGGCAGTGCGGATCCTGGGGTTGAAGAATCCCTGATGGTGTATGTGCCGGCAAGGCCGCCGTCGTGGGTGGCGTAGAGTGAGATCTGTGCTTTGTTGCCTACATCGTTCTGATGAATTCCGTCAGAGGTGATCATGTTTCCTTCAAACAGGCGGATTATATAGTTGTCGGCACCCAGAGTCGCTGAGTCATCATAGTAGTTCATGTTGGCTTTCTGAGCGGTGAAATCGGTGTTACCCTCAAATCCCCACCAGTCTTCGTCCTCGATTGCGCTCTGGTCTTCGAATGGCAGTTCGCCTTGGTAGGTGAAGTGCCAGGGTTTGCCTGTGTTCTGTTCTATAAAATCGCATGTCAGGGTATAAGTGCCGTCGCTGCTGCGCTCAACATTGATCGTGCCATCGGAAAAGCGGACATATTTGATCCGTGTCAGTCCTTCGGCGGTTATTTCCTGATTGTAGACGGCCATGGTGTTGGCAAGGGTGAATGTAAAGTCGTGGTCATCAGCTCCCGACAGAGTGGGGTGGTATGTGGCCGATGGGAGTATGGGGTTGTGATGGTCGGGGTCGAGCGGCGCGTTCATGTCGAAACAGAGAATGTAGTCGCCCGGATTCAGCGGATATGATAGCATGCCGTCGTAGCCGACTTCTCCTGTGGCAAGCTCAAAATAGTAATTGCCATAGTCTTTCTGGAATGGGAGGAAGTAATAGCATTCCCATGCTTTCTGCATTGTGACGTTTTCTGCCGGCTGCTGGGCGGTTCCACCGGGCTCGTCGTCGGAGCAAGAGCTGAATATCATGGTTGCCGGAAGCAGGGATAATGCAGCTACGCTCAATGAGGACAAAGCCTTAAATAAATGATTCATGTGTAAATTTTATTGATTTATATTTGTGATTATTGTTCTTTCTTGACGAAAAATACTTGCGTTGTGCTTATGATGTCGCAAAAATAACGACAATTTGTTACATATGCAAGCCTTCCGGCTGAAAGTCCGGAATACAATAAGTACACAATAGAAAATAATGAATGAAAAAACGAGATAGGCTTGAATGGGACTATATTTACGACTATTTATTATCGTTGTTTGTTGAGTATGCTGATCCGTTTTTTAATGTGAAGTAAAAAGGACCATGCTTGCGGCTTATGATAAATGAGTCAATTGGTGATTTGTAATCAGTGCTGTTATGGTATACAAAATCTTCTTCATTTGGGCCTGATTGATATTGTGTGATTTCTTTAGATTGAAGTTGTTGAGTCTTTCGTTTGTCGCTCCAGAAAGGTTGGGTTGAGAAGATAAATGAATCTGAAAAAATACTATTTATAAAGCATAAGCCAAAATAACAACATAATGTTGTGTCTGGATCATATAACTTGAGATTGAAATCATATCCAAGTAGCTCAACATTGTTAAAATCGCCATTTATCTGGTATGGACGTTTTGATGGTAGGTGTAACCCCGTATATGTAATAAACGCGCTGTCTCCATCATTTGACTGGAATCGGATTTTTTTAAGGTAACCATAAGGTTTTATCCAAGACCTTTGATCGGCAGATATATTTGTGGCAGGATATGATGTGTCACTATCTGAAAAAAGAAGTAAAAGGATAAGGGTTCCAGATAAGGTGATTGCAATTACAATTATAGTGGTCTTTGTGTCACGAAAATAATGTTTTGGGGACTCTGAATGCCATAATATGTATTGACTGAAGGAAAAAATAGATAGTATTGTTATGATTTTAAGAATTATTTCAACGGATGTTCCAGTGTCAAAGCAGAATCCGATGGAAAAAAGCAGTAGAACAAATGATATTAAGGATGTTATGAGTTTTATGAAAAACATGTTCAATGCTTTTTGCGGAAATAATTAACGAAATTCTTAATGCCATGAGCGGTTATTGGATTATTGTTTGGAGCTGGAATATTTATTGTTTTTCCAGGCGGTTTCATAAAAAGATTGTTTTGCAAATTACTGATAAAACACCCTCCAAATCTTATAGATCCATTACCTGGCGCAACTAAACGATAATTTGTGACATTATCGGCATTTCCTAGATTATGGAACTTTGATGTTAAATAGCTGACAGATGCTGGATTGAATGTAATTGCAGCTCTTCCTGTAGCCATGCTTGCAGCTGCGGCTTCACCCCCACCTAATGAATGGCCTACAAAAGTAAGCTCCTTGTTTTCTAATTCACTAGATAGTGTTTTTGCATTGTCAATAGCAGAACTGTATTGAGGAGCCAAACCGGCAATTTGTGCTATGTCTTCCAAGACATCTTCAATGGAGTTTGAACCAGCGTAGACATATGCGTATTCTGTAACACCATCGATAGTACGCTCAAATAGAGCTGATTGTAGGCCATTTTGATTCCAATCCGTGAGGTTCTTAGTAATTGACGTATTAAATGATGATAGAGTCCAACCTTTCAGATCTTTTGGTAGATTGTCATTTGTTAGGTTTTTGTTATACACGGCTTGTGCCATTAATGCAGCTTCATATTCATCTGGCCGTTCACCGTCAATGTCGATTATTCGTAATGGATTACGGAGGCCGTAGGCATATGGTGAGACCCATGTCATTTCTTCTGTTTTTGGATCTCCTGTCGTGAATATGGCAATGTCTGTAGAGTTTAGTTTTTGACGAAAGATTATGTTTTTATTTTGGTCAAAAATATAGATTGAGTCATTGACAATGTTGGGTTCATAACAAAGATAGATATTATAATCTATTGTAAAATTCTTGTTTTTGGCATCAAGGATAATAGTACTGTCACCAAACATAGCATATGGACTCAATATATTGTTTTGTGCCTTGGTCGTAAGCCCAAATATTGCTAAAATAGCATATAAGAATATGACTCTGATCTTAACCATGCCTATATATATTTATTTGTTCAGTTTTTTGTTCTCTTCGATTGTTTTTGCGACATTACGATTGTAATCTTCTTCGGATAACTGTGTGTATCCAAGAGAATCCAATCGTTGGATTGTTCGAGTGTATTCAAATTGATGCATCCTTATATAGTCTTGATGAATTTTTGGACTCTCTGCTTTTGCTTTTAGCCCTAAGTATTGATGAATGTTCATTTTTACGACAAGTGCATCAGCGAAGTTGGGAAGTATCTGCAGCACTTTATCGGTATGTTGTAATGTAAAAGAATCCCATATGCCAAATTTGTTATGGTATGCTTTCAGCAGATGCATAATCATGAATGCGATAGTCTCTTTATTACTTAGAGCGGTTAGAAAAACACCATTTCGTATGGCCTCTGTCTGTACTTCCATGGATTCTATCATCCACATGTCGCGAACAAGAGAACCACTTGTCAGCTCAAAATTGACCCACTTACCATCTTCGCCTATGTGTTTTATATATAGATGGTACGGAGCAAATGCAAGAGCTGAATGGCCACCAAGTTCATCACATAGGATCTTATATAGTACTGATAACGATTGGCATTGTCCAGAATGGGTTTTTAGTGTTTTTGATACAAAAAGTTTATCGTAATTTAGTTTTCCGGTTGGATCTTCAAAGTCATATTTGAAGGATTTAAATTCATTGAGGATACTTGGTTGCGTAAAAAAAAGGAAAAGAGCGTAGTTTGGTGCAGTTCTATATTTATTTAAATTATTTTTTAATATAAAATGCTTAAGTTTGGTTGTTGTGTTGTCAATCTCGTTGCAAAAGTCAGAGTATTCAATTTTGCCATCATAGAATGCCCATTCTACGAGAAATTCTGCTCTTTTTAGATTGTATTGTGATTTTTCATGCAGCATGCTGAATAACTCATCTGCCGCAGAAGAAAAAAAAGAGTCATTGATTGATAAATATGCTGTATCCACATAGGTGTTTTTTTCTTGATATTGGTTTGTTGCATAGATTTGACAGGCATTATAAAGTGAAATAAGCAATGTTATTGCAAAGGAAAGAATTATTTTGGTCATACGAGTAGGTGTTAGTTATATGAAGGGGAGAGGGGAGGCGGAGGATGCGCCCCAGTTGCCGCGGTCGAGGTTGCGGTAGGAAACAGCCTCGCGCATGTGGACGGGCTGTATGCGTTCCGCTCCGTCAAGATCGGCGATTGTACGGGCTACTTTGAGAATGCGGTCGTAGGCTCGTGCGCTCATGTCAAGGCGAGTCATGGCGTCGCGGAGTATGGTCATGCAGGCATCATCGAGTTTTGCATGAATCCCGAGCAACCGGGAATTCATCTGGGCATTGCAATGTATCCCCGGCTCGTTGGCAAAACGCTGTGCCTGGATCTGACGGGCGCGGACAACACGTGCGCGTATGGATTCCGATGGCTCTCCCGGTGCGGCTGTGGCGATGTCGTCGAAAGGTACGGGGAGTATCTCCACTTGCAGGTCTATGCGGTCCAGCAGCGGTCCTGAAATGCGGTTGAGGTATTTTCTTACGGTTCCGGGCGGACACACACATTGCTTGGTGGGGTGGTTGTAGAATCCACACGGACATGGGTTCATGCTGGCCACGAGCATGAATCCGGCCGGATAGTCGATGGAATATTTTGCCCGGGAGATTGAGATGTGGCGATCCTCAAGCGGCTGGCGCATCACTTCAAGCACGGTGCGCGAGAACTCAGGAAATTCGTCAAGGAACAGAATACCGTTGTGGGCGAGGGAGATTTCGCCTGGCATCGGGTTGGTGCCACCACCCACGAGAGCCACGGGGGATATTGTGTGGTGGGGAGAGCGGAATGGACGTCGGGTCATAAGCCGCGAGCCGCGCGGCAGCTTTCCGGCCACGGAATGGATCTTTGTCGTTTCCAATGCTTCGCCCAGCGACAGCGGCGGAAGGATTGATGGCAGTCTCTTGGCCATCATGGATTTGCCTGCTCCGGGAGGCCCCACGAGCAATATGTTGTGGCCTCCGGCACAGGCCACCTCAAAGGCACGCTTCACGTTTTCCTGCCCTTTCACTTCGCTGAAATCGAAGTCGAAGCGTCCGGATTCGGCTGCAAATTCTGCACGTGTGTCCACGATGGTCTGTTCGAGCGAGCCTTTGCCGCTTAGGAAGTCGATGACCTGAGCTATGTTGTCGGCTCCATATACTGCCAGCCTGTTGACCACGGCGGCTTCTGTGGCATTTGCCCTGGGGAGTATCATGCCTTCGAAACCGAGGCTACGCGCCAGTATCGACATCGGCAATGCGCCACGAATGGGGAGTAATGATCCGTCGAGCGACAGTTCACCCATAATCATGAATCGGCTGAGAGTGTCAGACGGTATCTTTCCAGCTGAGGCGAGGATGCCGATGGCAATGGGCAGGTCGTAGGCTGCACCCTCTTTCTTGACATCGGCTGGGGCGAGGTTGACAACGGTGTGGCGTCGGGGGAAATCGATTTTTGCTTGCCGCAGAGCCGACACCACACGTTGATATCCCTCTTTGACGGCGGTATCCGGAAGCCCTACGAGATGGTAGGCATATCCGGTGGAGGTGTCGACCTCGATGGTCACCTGTATTGCGTCGATGCCTTGTACGGCAGCTCCGAATGTCTTGACAAGCATGTTGTTATGGGGTGTTGTTTTATTTCTTCAGTGTTTTTTCAATTGCCCGACGGGCGTTGCCGATGGATGATCCGCGGTAGATGGTATGTCCGGTCGAGTCGGCGGCAATGAAGTAGGGTATGCGACGGATTCCGAGCTTGCGGATCGGCGATGCCATTACGGATCCGCGGACCCATGTCTGCGGCCAGCCCACCGTGTCGCGTCCGAGGCTCTGACGCCACGATGCTGAATCGTCGGCTAAGGAGATCTCCACCTGAGCCAACCGCCTGAACGGATTGTCGGCGTGGAGGGCTTTCATGTGGGTGATGACGGAGTCACGTGCCTGCCGGTCGGTGTCGAGGAAGCAGAGCAATGTCGCGGTGTGGCGCAGAGGATTGATGTTGATTATAGAGTCGGAGGTGCTGTAGAGGTTGAGAAACGGCATTGGGCCGGAGTTCTGCGCTCCGAGATAGTCTGATACTACGTTGTTGAATCCCTGTATCATCTCAGTGCGACGGGCATCGGCGTTGAGCAGCGACACCAGCGAGTCGGCGGCCGATTCGTAGCCTGTCGCAATGTAGAAACTCGACAGGATTGCCGTTGCCGACAGACGTGATCTATTGGCCTCCACATAGGTTTTTACTGCCTGATTGATATCGGCCGGACGTCTTGATTTCAATGCATTGGCGTTGTCGGCGATCCATTTGGCGATAGCCTCCGAATCGCTGTTGCCGTTTACTTTCGATAACAGCGGATCGGCAAGGTCGGCCTCGATGCTTATCTTGTCGCCATCCTTGACAACCAGTGTGGCTATCCGTTGACCCTCCGGTGCTATTGACAGGATAGCCATGGTAGGAGTGGCGGAATGGCCTTTGAAGGCGAATTTTCCGGCCGAGGCCGTGATGGTTTCATGTTTCAGGCCACCCTCGGCATAATATGTCAGGGTGATGCTCTGGGCGTCTGTGCCTTTCACCGAGCCTTCGATCTTGAATTCTTTATCGTCGGAGCAGCCATGCAGAAGCATGGTTGCGATAAGTAGCAGTAGCAGAATTGGCTTTTTCATTTCGGGATGCTGTATATGGGGCGGCTTTCCGGATGCCGCGATGTGCCACAAAGGTAGTCAACTCCTGTCGGTTTAGCAAACAAAAACGGCATGATGGCGAGAAAAAACATCTGCCGGATAGGTGGAATTATGCTCTGAGTGTGTATCTTTGTGGTGTGAAAGGACCGATCCGTTATATTATCATGTTTGTGATGGCGATGGTCTGTGTCGCTCAGGGGAGTGCGCAGATTGTCAGCATCGACAATCAGGTGGTGAACAGCGATTCTCTGCGGCGCGATTTCGACAAGCAGCCGTATTTCGGTCTCTATAAGGATAATTATTTCACATTCGGCGTCCCCGTCGGTCCGCGTCCAACCCGTGAGAATTCCAATGTCAAGTTCCAGATCTCTATTTCTCAGAAACTGACCCGAAGCACGTTGCCTTGGAATACGTATCTGTTTCTGTTCTACACGCAGAAGGTGTTCTGGAACGTTCTGGAGAACTCGATGCCGATGACAGACCTGAATTTCAATCCCGGCATAGGACTTGTCAAGCCGCTGTTTGTCAAGAACAGGTTTATCGGTAAACTGATGCTTTTGCTTGAGCATGAAAGCAATGGCCGCGACGGCGCCGCTTCCCGTTCGTGGAACAAGATCAGCGTAGGTGCCAACATCATGATTGACCCCACATTTATAGTCCATGGCAAGGCTTGGATCCCGATTGTCGACGGCATGAACAATAAGGATATCCTCGACTATTGCGGTATTTATCAGGTGGGGACATCGTTCTTCACGCCCAACCGCCGGTTCGGTGCGTCGGTGACGCTTGTCAAACGCCGCGGATGGACGTTGAACTATAATACGATTATTGAATTGAACTACAGGCTCTTCAAGCGCGACAATCAGTATCTGTTCCTGCAATACTACAATGGCTACGGCGAGGGCTTGCTCGATTACAAGCAGTTCCACTCCATGGTGCGCGTGGGGCTTGTGATCAAGCCTAAAATTTTCAGCGATTATTGATTTCGGACAATTGTCCACAGAATGATCAGGGCTATTATCGCGGCGATGATAGCCGGCGATGTCATTGCCCTGTGAAAACGCGGATGCTTTTCCCTGATCAATTCTGCGACGGTTATTAGAGCGGCCACCGGCGTTAGCAGGAATATGAGTGCGTTGAAGTGCCATGCGGCCTCTATGTCGCCGTGGAGAAGGGCATGAAAGGCGCGTTGGGAGCCGCAGCCGGGACAATCGAGCCCCGTCAGGAATTTTACGGGGCATGCAGGGAAAAATCCTGACGACGGATCGAAAATGGCATATATGGAAATGACAATTGCCGCCATGGCCAGAGCCACGACGACAATTATCTTTCTCCTTCTTTGCGGAGACATCATTTTTATGACATCAGTTGCAGCAGGATTGAGAACGGCAGCATTACCAGTCCGGCTACAATTGAGATGATGAGCCAGAGTTCCGCGCTGTCTGACGCGCGTTTTGCGCCGTCGAAATCGCCGCTGTTATAGCGCGAGCCGACTTTCAGCCCCATCACCAGTGCCACTATGGCCGGAATCATGCAGCATAGAATGATGGCGGCTATGCTCCAGCCGACGTATGTGGGCGGTTGGGGTGGTATCTGTTCTGTGGGGTGTTGGTCGAGAGGCCGGTAGTAGGTTCTATATGGTCTCGGTGGTGTTGGAGCCTTTGGTTCCGGTTCCGGAGCAGGCTGGTCATTGAAAAGCCATGCCAGCTCGTCGAGATCGCCGGCCGGTGTCCATGTGGGCAGCCCCTCGCGCCACACTAATGTGGTGCGTTCTATTCCGGCCGAGGATAGATCCTCCAGTTTCAACGGGCCGATCTTTTCCTTGTTTCGCGCTATCCAGTAATTCATTGATTAGAAAAATTTTGTTTCTTCGCCGAGAATGTCGCTCAGAAGATTGTTTGCCAGACGGCTTGCGCCGATGCGGAAATATTCGTTATCGAGCCATTGCTCGCCAAGCACGTGTTTGACAATGGTGTAGTAGGCCAGAGCCTCGTCTGTGGTCGACACTCCGCCGGCCGGTTTGAAGCCGATCATGGTGCCGGTCTTGTCGTAGTATTCCTTGATGCACTGACACATCACATAGGCGGCCTCAAGCGATGCGCCCGGGAATTCCTTGCCGGTCGAGGTCTTGATAAAGTCGGCTCCGGAGTGCATGGCCAGGATAGCGGCTGCACGGATGTTTTCGGCGGTCTTGAGGGCGCCGGTTTCGAGGATCACTTTCAGGTGGGCGTGGCGGCAGGAGTGTTTCAGCTCTTCGATCTCGTCGCACACCTCTTCCCAGTCGCCATCGAGGAAGTTGCCTACATTGAGCACAATGTCAATTTCGTCGGCTCCGCCTTCAACGGCAAGAGCTGTCTCGGCCACTTTCACTTCAGGGAAGGTCTGGGATGCAGGGAAGCCACCGGCCACGCAGGCTATGTTGACCTCGGTCACGTCCAGAACCGTGCGCACGATCGGGGCGAAGTTGGGATACACGCAGATGGCTGCCACGTTGGGCAGATCGGGATGCTGCTCTTCGAAATCGTTGACGCGCTCGGTGAAACGTGCCACTGACTGTGGCGAGTCTGTGGCTTTCAGCGTGGTCAGGTCTATGCAGTTGAACAGAAGTTTGTAGGTGTCGTGGTTGCGGTTGCCCTCCATCTCGTCGGCCAGAATCTTGGCCACTTCTGCTTTCACTTTCTCATCGTCGGTTGTGACGTTGCTCTTGGCAACGGTGTCATGATATTTGTCTGCCATATCGGTATGTTTTTTTTATTTGGTTATGTTATTGTTTGTTCTGTAGTTTGGGGTTGAGGCGATGCCGGTCTGAATCCCTTACGTTTTTCTTATGCAGATTGTTCACCACGGCTTCGGTCAGATCGATTCCCTCCTGATTGGCTATGGCTGAGACAACCCAGAGTATGTCGGCCAGTTCGTCGGCCAGATCGGGGTGCTCGCCGGCCTTGAATGATTGGTCGCCATGCGTCCGGGCCATTATCCGTGCAACTTCTCCCACTTCTTCCGTGAGTATTGCCATGTTGGTGAGGGGAGAGAAGTATCTCACGCCGACGGTTGTTATCCATCGGTCCACGGTTGCCTGAAGCTGGGATATGGTCATTTCGTCGGTCATATTATTCGCGTAGGCGTGAGTCGATTATTATGGTCACGGGGCCGTCGTTGACCAGTTCCACTTTCATGTCGGCACCAAACACGCCGCGCTTCACTCTGCCTGGACCGAGCATTGATTCGAGCCGGCCGCAGAAATATTCGTAGAGCGGCTGGCTTTCCTCGCCGTGGGAGGCGCGTATGTAGCTGGGGCGGTTGCCTTTGCGTGTGGAGGCGGTCAGGGTGAACTGGCTGATGGCGAGGATCTCACCGCCGATGTCGGCTACAGACAGGTTCATCACACCGTCGGCATCGTCGAAAATGCGCAGTGCCGCGGCTTTGGCAGCGAGCCAGTCGGCATCGTCGCGAGTGTCGCCGCGCTCACAACCCACAAGGATCATCTGCCCCTTGCCTATGGAGGCATGGAGGACGCCGTCGATGCTGACAGATGCCCGGCTTGTACGTTGGATTACAATTCGCATTATTTTTGTTTTTTAATAACGCAAACTTAGCGAAAAAACTTCAGAATTGCGTATATTTGCCTAAATATTTTTCATTATCACCGACAAGACTCATTGCCATGAATGTTTTTAGAAGCCTTGCCGCCATACTTGCTGTGATGCCAGTATTGGCCATGTCTGCAAAAAATTATGTTGAACCTGCCGACACTTCTACCGTCGATCGCTCGGGATGGGAATCTCTTTCCGGTCCGACGCATCTGACTTGGGTGCCGAAAAACACGCATTACCGCCAATTTGCATCTCCCGTAACGTCGGTGGTGACCGATACCACGGTGCATGCATGGCGTGGCGAGCGTCTCGGATTGGAGGCTCTGCTCGTGAGTCCTGAGGGTACGGGAGATCTTTCTTTGGAACTCTCGGATCTGCGGCAGGGTAAGCGCAAGATCAAGGCTCCGGGCACTCAGGCCGCATTCATGCGTTATGTCCTGACGACGGCGTGGCCCGGCTGCGGATACCCACCGGACACGTTGCCTACGTTCACTGTTCCTGATATGATTGATCTGCCCGACGCCACTGTGTCTATGGCTCCGCGTTCGGTGCGCCCGATATGGCTTACAGTTGAGATTCCCGATGTAGCTGCCGGAAAGTATGATATGCAGTTGACCGTGAAGGATAAATCGACAGGCAAGTCTGTGGGCTCGCTCTCGCTGACTGTCGATGTCGATAAGCGTGCTCTCCCGGCCGGTACAGATCAGGCGTTCTATCTCGACCTCTGGCAGCAGCCCTATTCCGTGTCGCGCTACTATGGCGTTGAGCCTTGGAGCAAAGAGCATTTCGATCTGATGCGTCCCTATGTTCAGAAGCTTGCACGCGCCGGACAGAAGGCCGTGTCTGTCATCCTGTTCTACGAGCCATGGGGCGAGCAGAGCAACGATAAGTTTGAACCGATGGTGGCTACCGTGCGTCAGCCCGACGGCTCCTGGAAGTTCGATTATTCTGTTTTCGACCGATGGGTCGACTATATGGCGGAAAATGGCATAGATGCCAACCTGGAGTGTTTCACGATGGTTCCCTGGGAACCCAAGTACCGATATCTCGATGCGGCTTCCGGTGAACTGAAATTTCTGGATGCTAAGCCGGGTTCGGAGGAATATGCTGATCTGTGGACCACATTCCTGAAGGACTTTGCGGCCCACCTGCGTGCGAAAGGATTGTTTGAAAAGACCATGATCGTGATGGATGAGCGCGGTCTTCCCGATATGCTTGCCGCCTACGATGTAGCGAAGTCGGCAGTGCCGGATATCAAGATGTCGCTTGCCGGATCCTACCATAAGGAACTCGTGGATTCGCTTGACTGCTATACTCTTATCAAGGGCGATTTCTTCCCCGACGATGTCATAGCGCGTCGCCGCGATCGCGATCAGCTCACTCTGATGTACACCTGTTGTGCTACTCCTGCGCCCAGTCAGTTCAGCAACAGCGCGCCTGCCGACGGAGCTTATATCCCCGTATATGCCACCGCCACAGGCCACGACGGCTATCTCCACTGGTCCTATATGAACTGGACCGACAATCCTATGGAGGATACACGCTTCCACATGTTCGCTCCCGGTGATACATATTTTATATATCCCGACGGGCGTTCGTCGATACGCTATGAGCGTATGGTGGAAGGCATCCAGATGAGCGAGAAGATCCGCCTGCTGCGTCAGGAGCTTGAGGTCGCCAAGGATCTCGAGGGATTGCAGAAGCTTGAAAATGCCCTGTTGCCTATCCGCACGGGTGCTTTGAACGAATGGTATCCCACCTCTACGGTTGTGGATCATTTGCAGCAGGCTCTCGACGCGATATCAAAGCGATGATTGAAAATGAGTTATAACAGGAGCGCCCGATCTTACGACCGGGCGCTTCGGTTGTTTATCAGTATCTTTGTTTAGAGCTCTTTTTTCTCCTTGCCGGCAAGCATGCCACATGCCGCCATGATGTCCTCGCCGCGTGAGGCGCGTATGGTGGCCGTGATGCCTCGCTCGTTGAGGCGGTCACGGAACGCCGTCATGGTGTTTTCCGTGGCGGTGGTCAGGTCGACCCCGGGGATGGCATGGAAGCGAATCAGGTTGACGCGGCAGTGCATTCCGCGCAGGAGCCGGGCGAGAGCGTCGGCGTGGCGCATGTCGTCGTTCACGCCACGCCACATGATATATTCTACCGAGAACCGTCGTTGGTGTGCCCAGTCGAATTGACGGAGCATATCGAGCACCTTGATCAGCGGATATGCTTTTTCCACAGGCATAAGTCCTTCACGCTCCGATGGGGACGGGGAGTGGACGCTGAGGGCGATGTGAACCTGCGTGCGCTCGATGAGTCCTCGGAGTGCATCGATCTTTCCGATGCTCGACACCGTGATTCTTTTCGGGCTCCACGCGAATCCCCACGGGGCTGTCATTATTTCAATCGCGCGTTCCACGGCCTCAGCGTTGTCCATCGGCTCACCCATACCCATGAACACTATGTTGGTGAGCCTTTCGGCTTCGTCCACCATCAAGACCTGATTGATGATTTGTGCCGGGGTCAGGTCGCCGTGGAATCCCTGCCGTCCGGTCATGCAGAAGCGGCAGTTCATCTTGCATCCGGCTTGTGAGCTGACGCAGAGTGTGGCGCGGTCACCGTCGGGGATCATCACGGATTCGATATCGCGGCCACCGGCTCCTTCGAAAAGGTATTTTGCCGTGCCGTCGGTCGACTGTGTGCGCAGTTTCGGTGCCGTGCGGCCTATGCAGAACGATTCCGACAGCCTTTCGCGTGCCGCCGTCGACAGATCGGTCATCATCCCGATCTCCGTCACGCGCTTCACGTAGAGCCACCGGGCCATCTGTTTCCCGGCATAGCGTGGCATTCCGCACTGGGCGGCTACTGCATTCAGTTCGTCAAGATTCATGCCGATTAGTGGCGTCTTCTGTTCCATACACATTAATTAATATAGCGGATTATATCGCTGTGGATCTTGGCGTAAAGTTACTCATTTTCGCCCCGAGTGGCAAATGTTAAATCCGGCGTTTAGATAATTTAAAGACTTTTTGCACTGATCCTGTTGCAGATCAACGCCTTGTGTTGTAATTTTGCATTGTAAACCTTTTATCGACCATGCAGGGAGTCCATCGACTTGATTTTTATCGTATGTAGATTCAAGGTTTATGCTTAAGCCTTGGAACTTCGTGTTCCTCTGACCGAGCCAATGCTTTTGTTAGACAATATATATACTTGAATTTTGGTTATGAGGGAGGTGCGCTTCTGTGAAGAAGTGCATCTCATTTTTTGTGTATCCCGATCGCATTAATCTATAGGTAGGTGTTAGGTTAATTTCACGGAATAATGTTAAAACGTTGATTTTGTAATAATTTTTAAGAAAAATAGTCGATTTCTAACAAACTATTTCTTATCTTTGTCGAGATTTAGTTAGTCGCCTTTGTGCGCCTTAGCTCCTGGAGCCGCCCTGAACGGCCTGGTGCTGGGTTGCATTGTCGGCTTTTAAATACATATAAACCAATCATTATCAATAAAGTAACTGAAAATTACCTTAAACCATAAAATCAAAAAAAATATCTATAGTAGTTAAATATTTAACTTATGCTAAAACCAATCAAATCAGTAAGCAAATTCCTCATTATCGCTTCTCTGGCTGGATTTATATCCGTTGGTCAGCCGGCTTATGCCATGCCGGAGCCGCAGGCTGCGGCGCAAAGCTCCACAAAAGCGACGGGTGTGGTTAAAGACGAATTTGGCGATCCTCTGATCGGAGCCAATGTCCGTGTTGCCAATAATCCTTCTCAGGGTGGTGCCACAAACATTGATGGTGAGTTCTCCATCGCCAATGTTAAGCCAGGCACAAAGTTGTTAATTACTTCAGTTGGCTATAAAGACGCTGAAGTGGTGTGGAATGGTCAGCCCATCGAGATCCAGATGGATCTCAACACTAAGGTGCTCGGCGACGTCGTTGTGACCGCCATGGGTATCAAACGTGAGGAAAAGACCCTGACTTATGCCGTACAGACCATCAAGAACGATGAGGTGACCCGTATCAAGGAAACCAACTTCGTCAACGCTCTTCAGGGTAAGAGTGCCGGTCTGACCATTACTCCTAATAACTCCGGTGCCGGTGGTGGTGCTTCACGTATCGTGCTCCGTGGTTCTACTTCTATTCTCGGTTCCAACCAGCCGCTGATCGTTATAGACGGTGTCCCCATGACAAACGGTATGGGCACTCAGGCAACCGACGGCATCGACATGGGTGGTGGTAAATCAGGCGACGACCTTCTGTCGACCATCAACCCTGAGGATATCGAGAACATGACCGTGCTCAAAGGCCCGAATGCTGCCGCTCTTTATGGTTCGGCCGCTAACAACGGTGTGATTGTCATCACAACCAAATCAGGTGCTCAAGGCTCTGTCAATGTCAACATCTCAAGCTCTACATCAATCGACCGCATAGCCATGTGGCCCAAACAGCAGCAGTACTACGGTATCTCAAACTCCGGTAACGGCCACAACGCATGGGCTGCCTGGGGTCCCCGTGTCGGCACTCGTACAGCTGACGAGGTCGCTGCTTATCCTTGGTTGATGAACGGCGCACGCGAATCTGTTCAGGACTACTTCCAGACCGGTCTTACCCTCAACAACGGTATCACTCTCTCCGGAGGTACAGAACTTTCGCGCACATATTTCTCTTACAACAACACTTATCAGGATGGTATCATCCCGGGCAACAAGTTCACCCGTAACAACGTGATGTTGAAAGAGTCTTTCTCCCTGTTCAATAAGAAAGTCAACATCACGGCTTCTTTGAACTGGATCCACCAGCGCACCGACAATGCCCCGGTTGTGGGTAAAGCCCTTTCCGGTCTTTATGCCCTCTACCGTACTCCGGCCGACGTCGACATGCGTTATTTCAAGAACAACTACAAACACACCGGTGTGTCCGGCGAATACCTCGTTTCGGATCCAACTGTCGGTAACCCCAAACTTGCCGGACAGCCTATCCAGACCTGGAACTGGTTCGTTGACTACTTGAACAACCCCTGGTGGGTACAGAACATGGTCAACGACCAGCAGAAACGCGACCGTATCCTCGGTAACATCACCCTCGACTGGACAATCTGGAAAAACCTGAAATACCAGACCCGTTTCAGCGTCGACATGGTAATGGACAACAGCCTCAACGAAGAGTATGCTACAATGTTCCGCGCCGGATTCGACTACAAAGGTGGTAAATACTACTCCGGAAACTCTCGCACATCCGATGTCTACAATGACCACATGTTCACATGGAACGACCGTTTCAACGACAAGATCGATGTGAACGTTGCTCTCGGTGGTAGCTTCACCCGTCACTACTCACGCAGTACCACTATCACCACAGGTATCGATACCTCCGGCGTGCCTAACGCCTTCGTTCCTCAGAACAGCAAGAACTATCGTCCGACAAACCCCAACGGTTCGTCAACTTCTGCTTCCGACTCCTGGGACTACACCGACTGGTCGACCGCTCTCTTCGGTACCGTATCTGTCGGCTTGTTCGACAAGGTTTACCTTGATGGTAGCTACCGCCGCGACTGGTGCCAGGCATTCCAGCAGTTCACCGCCGATGGCGAATACAAATCGTTCGGTTACTACTCTTTCGGTGCCAACGTGCTTATCGATAAATTCTTCAACGAAGATCATGTCGCAGCTCCCTGGCTCGATCAATTGAAATGGCGTGGCAGCTACTCTGTTGTAGGTAACGCCGTGCCCAACACTCTGTTCGCCCGTCAGAGCCTCAACTTCTCTACCGGTGCGCTCTCAACCAAACCCCCGACATTCGACGATCCCAAGCCCGAGACCACAACCGCATTCGAGACCGGTATCGACGCTTGGATGTTCAACAACAAATTCAACCTCGACGTTACTTACTATAACTCGACTCTCCGCAACCAGTTCCTTTATGTGACCACCGCTACCGGCGAATCCAAACCTGTCAACACAGGTAAGATCCGCAACACCGGTGTCGAGATCTCTGCCGGCTACCGCTGGGTGATCAACAAGGACTGGACATGGCAGTCTAATGTCAACTTCGCTTACAACGACAACAAGATCCTTGAAACCTACATGCAGGAAAACGGTGTGCCCTATATCTACGAGACAGGCCCCAAAGCTTTCCACATCAAATATCTTGAAGGCGGTAAGTTCGGTGACATCTATGTTAACTCGTTCAAGCGCGACGCTGAAACAGGTTATATCATCGTCCCCGGTGCTGCCAATAACGGTGCCGGTGAGATCACCGATTATGCAAACGCTGTTCCGCAGATGGCTTCCGGCCAGTACGAGACTTATGTAGGTAACACTTCTTCTCCCTACACTCTGGGATGGAGCAACACATTCACCTGGAAAAACTTCACACTCTACTTCCTGATCGACGGACGTATCGGTGGCAAGGTGATGTCGCTCACAGAACCTGACCTCGACCGTTTCGGTATCTCGGTTAACTCCGGTAATGCACGTCTCGCTGCCGAAGCTGATCCTGCCAACCTCATGGCATACGCCGCCGACGGAACTCCGATCCACCTGATGTATCTCCCCGACGGATCAGGCCGTAAGATCTCCGTTCAGAAATATTATGAGACTATCGGTCAGAACCCGATGGAAGAACATGTCTACAATGCTACCAACTTCCGCATGCGCGACATCGCTCTCTCATACACTCTGCCCAATCTCTTCGGTCAGTCAAAAGGCATGACAGCTCAGTTCTCGGTTAAGAACGCATTCTTCCTCTACAAGGATTCTCCAGTTGATCCCGACATCTCAGTATCCGCAGCAAACGGTTACTCCGGTATCGACTCTTACGCGCTCCCGACCCTGCGCTCCTACTGCATCACTTTGAAATTTAACTTCTAATCCGCAGACTCTAATAAAATGAAAAAATCAATCATATCAGCTTGTCTTGTCGCTTTTGCCGGCGCTTCAATGCTTTCGCTTCAGTCTTGTGGCGACGAGCTCAAGCCTTATCCATGGATCGTTGAGGACGATTCGCAGAATGGGGACAACCTCGGTGCAACCGATATGGATGCACTTGAAAAGCAGATGCGCACAGGTATCCCCTATATCCTGAATTACTCGCACGAACCCGATGGATCATGGGCTCCCCACAACTATCAGTACGATCGTGCCAACTCTATCGACAACTACGCAGGTTACTGGACCACAACCAAGGCCAACTTCTCGTTCGGCCCGGCGCTCCCGACCCTCTACACTGATGATAACGGCTATCTCGGTGGTGCAGGCGAAACAGGTACTTTCCAGTATTGCAAGGATGCAATCTTCTCCTGGAATGTGGCTACTTACAAAACTGCTGATGGAGAGGAAATCCTCCAGCCGCGTCCTGAATGGCGTGCTATCGCTCTCATTTGCGAGGCTTACGTGGCTCAGGAATATGTCGACGCATTCGGTGTGATGGCGTTCAATGACACACGTACCCAGAAACGTACTCGTCCTATGACCTACGAAACCGGCCCTGAAGTCTACAAACAGGTGCTCGCCGATCTCGATGAGGCTATCGCTCTTCTCAAGGAGGCTCAGCCCGGACAGGGTGATCTCCAGCGTGTTGAAGGAGCTGATGCTGAAAAGACAATGACCGGTTGGGACTGGCGCTATTGGGTTAAGTTCGCCAACTCTATCAAGCTCCGTATGGCTTTGAACATTGTTGACTACAATGACCCGGATCCTGTCTATGGCCCCGACAGCAAGCCTTTCGTGGCTCAGAACATTGCTGAGGAAGCATATCAGGATGAAATCGGTGTCCTCATGCCTACAGACCCACGTGATATCGCTTACCACGTGACCACCCACAACTGTGTATGGTACTTCATCGGTAACTCTTGGAACGACATCCGTCTCAACGCTTCGCTTGAAAACATCCTCAAACACTTCAAGTCGCCGCTGCTCAACGAATGGTTCGACAATAACTCATACGCTATCAAGAACCCCGCCGGTGTTACCGCTCCGACAAGTGTCTACGGCGTGCGTTCTGGTCTCTATATGGAAGATACCGGTAGCCCCGATGCCGGTGGTTATGGTCCGTTCGCTCAGCTCTCTGCCCGTCATCAGTACATGAAGCAGCCGTTCTTCAAACGCACCGAGGCTACATTCCTCCGTGCTGAAGGCGCTCTCCGTGGCTGGAACATGGGTGGCGATGCTCAGTCGCTCTATGAGGAAGGTATCCGTCTTTCTCTCTCGGAATGGGGTATCGACGAAAGCGAGATCACCAAATATCTCAATCAGGACAATCTTCCGGCTGTTGAATACCGCGACTACTACAACCGTGTGAACGACATCGCCGGTCGTGTTACCTGCGGCGTTAAATGGAACTCTGCCGACAGCAAGGAGCTGATGCTTGAGAAGATCATCACACAGAAGTATATTGCAAACTTCCCGATGGGTATGGAGGCTTGGACAACATTCCGCCGTACCGGTTATCCCCGTCTGTTCCCTGTCAAGATCAACAACATGACCAATGTTGATACTGAAATGCAGATCCGTCGTGTAGCATTCGTGGCCGATGCAAACAATGCTGCTGAACTTTCGCAGATCACCGAACTTCTCGGTGGCACTCAGGACTGCGGTACCCGTGTGTTCTGGGATGTTAATTCCGCAACATGGGCCAAAGATGCCAATGGTCAGTATATTCCCGATAATCATCTCTAATCCATCATAAGAATCTTTAAAATGAAACTTTTCAATAAGATATTATTTGGAGCCGCCGCTCTCACCGTGACTGCCGCTTTCACCTCTTGTAAGGAGGAAGCGACTCTCTCGGGCGCGGATGCTGTCTACATCACTATGGCCAATACTGATGTGACAATGCTTGCCGGCGATACGCTCCGTCTGTCTGCCCGTGTTGAGAATGCGAGCGGCAATGAAATCGTCACTCCGATCACCTGGTCGGTCGACGATGAGAGTGTGGTAAAGATCTCCGAGATCGTTATCTACAAAAACGTGAAGAACGAGCATTATATCGCTCCTGAGGAACCGGGTAGCCCTTCTGAAGGCGAGGATGAAGGCGAAAATATCGCTGCATCGCGTTCGGACGAAGAGGGTGACGAAACAACTGCTCCCGACGTGAACACCACCGACGAGTATGTTAAGGTTCCGAAAGAAACCTATCTTGGAATTATCGCTCAGCCGGGTTCGCAGGGCAAGAGCACTGTGATCCGCGCAACTCTCGAAAACGGTATGTATGCTGTTACGACGGTAACCATAGGCCGCAACGAGATAAACGGAGCTGTGAAGGCTGTAAAAGAAGAGATGATGTCCTACAATGACATCATGAACGATACCTGCTGGTTCGAAGTTTCGCCCATCGGCGTTGTCGATGACTATGACGTTAACTTCAGCTTCGACTTCATTGAGAAGGTAACCGAGGCAGAGGATCCGGCCGAGGCAGATTTCGTGCCCACCACCTATGGCGACGGCCCGATCTACGTTGACCGTGCCAACAGCCGTGTCGGCGTCGTGTTCACCGCACCCCGTCTCGCCGGTAAAGCCACCTGTACGCTCACAATCGGCAACGAACAGGAATCATCATCGGCTTCCACCACCATCTTCCTCTTCCCACAGCTCACATCCGGTCTGGAATACATCCAGAATGGCGTGCGTCGCCGCCCGGGTCCCGGTATCGAGACTCCCTCCAACATCAAGCCTAAGATGGAGACCGTTTCGCTCGACATCAACTCAGAACATCTCGTAGGTGTCTGCATTGGTGTCCGCACCCAGCGTCCCGTCGATATCGCCAATGCTATGGCTGCTGAAAAAGCCGGCTATTTCACATGGGATGTCAGCGGTAGCTCAGTGATTGTTGAGGAATCATTCTTCGACGAAGATTATCAGAACTCAGGCTATGTCAGCTATCTGAAAGTGCGTTCCGGTATCCGTACCGGTCTCAGCCGCGTGACATTCACCATCCCCGGCGAATGTATCGACACTGACTACGATCCCCAGACCTACATCTGCGATATCAACGTAATGGACTTCAACCAGGAATATCCTGTTACCGATATCCTCATGAAGGATACCGATGCTGAGGACAGCGGTACAATCTATCAGGATGGCGAGCTTCTGCAGGCTTCGATCGGCACTCCGCTCAACATCTACATCTCTACCATCCCCGACGCTTCATTCTCGTTCCACATCCCCAACGTTGTCAGCTCAGATCCCTCGATCCTTCGTGTAGAGGAGCGTGGCGCTGACGATGGCTTCCGCCGTCAGTTCACTCCGCTCAAGCCCGGCACAGTAACCCTGACCATCACCTCGCTTGACGTGACACGCACACTCCGCGTTGAGGTCAACGACCGCGTACAGCGCACGCAATGGACGGTAGAGCCAGTTGCACAGCTGACCAAGGGAACATCTGCCTCAGCCGAATTTGAGGTCTACATGTACTCTGATGTCAATACTCCGGCAGCTTCGTTCGACGGCGACGTCAAATGGACATCATCCAATCCTTCGGTTATCTCTATCGATGTTGACCCCAACGATCCGCGCAAAGCCACAATCAATGGCATTGGAGAAGGAACTTCTACTGTCCGCGTGGATATCTCCGGCAAATATGGCGAATATGCTATGGTGAAGGAGATCTCCGTTGAGGAACTCAAAGGCATCGAATACCCCAATGCCGATATAAACCTCGAGAACTCATTTATCGGTTACAGCGACGATGAGTCAAATTCTGCGATCTGGATCTTTGGAAACGATGATTCAATCATGTCCTTCGAATTCCAGTTCTCCGAAGATATTCTCGGTCACTTCGTCGGCTCCGACGGTGTACTCCGTATGTACAATGCCGACGGCGATGAAACGGCAGTTCTTGAGAACTCATCCTATGATCTGACAATCACCGACAACGGTGACGGAACTTACACCGTCAACGGTAGCTACACCTCGTCGCTCGGTGCTGTCTACACATTCAATAATCTTGTCATCAGCGTCCTGATATAATTGATGGAATTTTCGAAGGAAGGCGGTGTTGTTAGCGTAGATAAAATGACGCAGCCTTCCTTTGTTTTTTTCATTCGGAAAGTCGAATGAATTGAGCGGATTATTGATGTTTTTCTGAAAAGAATACACCTTAAAACCAATAAACCATAATTATGAACAAAAAGTCTATCTTCTTCTGCAGTGCATTGATTCTTGCAGGTGGCGCTTCCGCACAGAAGCTCCAGGAAGGTTATGTGACGTTTCCGGGTTCCGACGAGCTTCACACCTACGTGTCGCAGTGGAATAACGGTGCCGGCTCCATAACCATTAATGGATCGACGTGGGAAGACGAGGAATTCTTCACCTCACGTGTCAAGCCAAAGGCAAGATTTTATCAGACACAGACTCAGGTCTATCCGACCCTGACCCAGTACAACACCTCGACCAAAACCGGTACTGACCACCGCTACCTCAACTGGGTGCCGATGGGCAACTCCGATTTCAATGCGCTTCCCAACGGCGTGTTCGACTCCGAGGCATTCTCAATGTGGAGCTATGTTGACCACTATGGCAACTGGACCACTCCTTACGGTTGGGCTGTTGGCGCGTTTGCCGATGCTGCCCACAAGAACGGTGTCGCTGTTTCCGGTGTCGCATCTGTTCCAAACTCTTCAATGCCTTCCAACTGGGCAACCTGTCTTGAAGGTGTCATCGCCCAGGGATCCGATAAGCTCGGTAAATTCCTCTTCTATCATGGTGTCGACGGTCTCGGCTACAACTCCGAATGGTCTGGCTGGAGTCCTCAGAACAAGGGTCTTACCAAACTCCATACGGATCTTTATACATACATGAATGGAAAAGGAAACAAAATTTTCGAAAACGTATGGTATAATGGTACAACACAGACAGGTAGCTGCTCATTTGACTATGAGATCAGTTCCTCAACTGCCAGCGAGTTGATCAAGGGTACATCTATGTTCCTCAACTATAACTGGGCTATCTATGGTCGCGTACCTTCAGATGTGAACTATGTGAAGAGTCTCGATCTCAACCCGTTTGTACACATTTATGGTGGTATGAACCAGGAAGGATCATCGTCTGACAATGGTGGCCACTTCGATGTGTTGCCAAACTATCAGATCTCTATCGGTATCTGGGGTTCTCACCAGGTCAACCAGTTCTGGAAAGAACATGGTATGGGCGGTACCACATCCGTTGCAACACAGTCCTATTATAACAACAATATCGAGCAGTGGTACACCAACTACTGGCGCAACCCTGCCATCCGCGGCACACTCACCAATATCGGTCAGCCCGTTGTTCGCGACAACTGGGCCGGTATCTCCGCTCTGGTTAGCGCCCGTTCTGTGCTGAACTGGAAATTGTCCGACGAACCGTTCTACACATTCTTCAACCTCGGCAACGGCCAGTTCTTCAATTGGAAAGGCGAACGCGTGAGCAACAACGAATGGTATAGCCTCGGTGTTCAGGACTATCTGCCCACATGGCGCTTCTGGTTTGCCGACAGCTGGTTGAACGGCAATGTTTCAGCTGATAATGTCCATATGAACGCTGCTTTCACATGGGAAGATGCCTACGTTGGCGGTTCATGTCTGAAAATCTCCGGCACTTCTTCCTCTGAATATCTCCACCTGTTCAAGACGCAGTTCAGCGCAAACCGCGCGAGCACCAAATATCGTCTCACCTTCAAGATCCTTGGCGGTTCGGCCGATATTGATTTCGTTACCGGATGGGGTTCTGCAGCAACGGAGAAATCAAAGACAATTGTAACCAAAGATCAGTGCGGCGATATTGAAAACAAATCCTATATCAGTGGTGCCGAAGGCTGGACCACCATTGAATTCGACTTGTCCGACGTGCTCGGTGCTACCAATACTTCTCTCCGTGCCGTGGGTCTTAAATTCACCAACGCCGAAAATCTTGAAATGCTTCTCGGTGGTTTCGAAATCGACGGCGGCTACACCACGGTTACCCCGGCTGCTCCCGCCATCAAATCATGCAAGATCCTCTCCAACAACTATGCCGGCGTTGATGCCAAGCTCATCTGGACAATGGATGGCGATGCAGGACGCAACAGCGGAACTCCTGTCTACAACTCCGATGTCAACACCTCGATGTTCAAAGTCTACTCTCAGGAAGATGGTGGCGACCCCGTGTTCCTCGGTGCAACAACCTCTTGGGCTGCTATCGCATTCCGTGGCGAGAACACCGACGCTTCCAAGAAGATCCGTTTCGGTGTGAGCGCCGTATCTATGGACACCAAGGCTGAGTCAGAGATCACCTGGAGCTCGTATGAGTCTAAGGGCTCTTATGTGGCTTCGGCTGATGTTGAGATCTCCAAGAAGATGATCAAACCCAATGAAGAGTTCTCATGCTACTATGTCGACGACAAGCACGAAGCCTCTACATGGACTCTTGTTGACATCAACGGAAACACCGTAGCTTCCGGCAACGGCATCCGTCTTGACGTTCCCAATGGTCTGCCCTCAACCGGTGGCTACGACCTCGTTCTCGACAAAGGCACTGCCAACGAACGTACACTTGGCTACTTCGTTCAGATCTCCGCTGAAGAGGTAGGCGCGCTCCCCGTTGTTTACACTATCGCTAACGAGGATGGCGATCTGACCAACTCAACTTCCCCGATCAGCATCCAGCTGACCGATACCCCCACATTGAGCTACACCGGCCGTAAAGCCGACGGCTCTGCTTCACGAGCTATGGCGCTTAACAACCGTCGTATCGGCGCTCGTGTCGGTGATCTCGGTATCACATCAAGCGGTTCGCTCTCTGTTGGTGGCTGGTTCAAGTTTAATGAAATGCCAACAACCGAATGGTCGTTTATCAATGTTGTGAACAAACTCGACGGATGGCCACAGAACGAATGGGGCTGGATGTGGTGCCATGGTGATTCAAATGGTAAGATCTATATAGTTTTCCGTGGTAATGACTCTGATGCATCTTCACCCGGCGAGCTTACCTATAGCTTCCCTGACACTCAGCTTCAGACCGGCATGTGGACCCACATCATGATGGTATTCGAAAGAAATGGATCATACTTCCGCTGCCTGCTCTACATCAATGGTGTTAAGCAGACCTCTGAATGGTATCAGACCGCTACCGGTCAGAACAAAAATGAATCCGGATGGATCTACAAAGACAAGACTACCGATGACTGGTGTTCAGGTATAAAATCCACTCGTTCTGACAACTGCTACGTGATGTTTGGTGGTACTAAATATCAGGGTGGTGCGATCGATGGTATCGTTGACGACTTCCAGGTTTGGAACGTAGCATGTACCGCTGATCAGGTTAAACAGTCCATGAACGGTATCACATCTGCAAATATTCCTTCAGGCCTCGCTTGTCTATGGGCATTCGAGGACGAGCCCGACTCTGACAACTACATGACCGGTATCGGCTCTTATGCTTCTGCTAAGTGCTCTAACCACAGCTGGGTTGGCTCGAACGGCGAAGAAGGTGGCGAAGGTTCTAAGACCTTGAAAACCTATGCCCCTGCATTTGAATCTGGCTGTCCGTTCCTCTCCGGTACCGCTTATCCCGTGGTGACCGAAGCCAAGTGGAGCGACACCGACCGCAAGACCCAGTTCGTGAAACTCGAATCGCGCGCCACTACAGAAGGCGAGGCAGGTTCTGCTTCTGTTAACTTTGTCAGCGCCGGTGACCACACCGTAACCCTGACACTTGAGAATAACTACGGTTCCGACGCAATGGACTTCCCCGTTTACTCTGTTGTTGACAACACCCAGGGCATCGAGGATATCGACATCGACGCTAACGACGTTAACATCTACACCGTCGACAACATTCTCTTCCTTGAGTTCGCTCAGGATGGCAACTACGATGTTCAGGTCTACAACGCAGCAGGTATGCTCGTAGGTTCTGAGAAGCTCAACGCCGTAGCCGGCCAGAACGCACGCATCACCCTCGGCGCCCCCGGCGTTTACATGGTGAAAGCGTCGCTCAACGGCAACGTGCTCCGCACCCTCAAAGTCCTCAGCAAATAATCCCACTGTAATCCCATAATTGCGAGAAGCACCGCCCCCGGCGGTGCTTCTCTGCTTTCTATCCTCCCGACTCCGACTGGGCGATCGGTTTGCTCGACGTTTGGGTGGATCGGGGTCACCGCACTCCGTGCGGTCGGACCGAGAGATTCGGCGATCAGGGGGGCGACCGGTAGACGTCTCGGAGCGCCGTCACCCCGACTGGGTTGCTGATTCGATGTAGTTGGGGTGGATCGGGGTCACCGCACTCCGTGCGGTTGGACCGAGAGATTTGGCGAGGGGGTATACCGGTAGACGGCTCGGAGAGCCGTCACCCCGACCGGGCGGATGATTCGCTTTAGCTGGAGGGTGGATGATGGATGATGGTCTGGGGGCAATTATAATCTCCGAAGTGTATTAAAATTTTGTCTGATGTAATCAGAGATCCGTTCGTAATCTTCTGCGCTCCGAATAATCCGATCAAAGCATTCCCTCTGCCATAATCTGCCATTGAGGCCAAGCATGGTATTTATCTTTCTGGCCGAATATCTTTTAATCTGTCCAATCACATCAAGAATAGAATCACCATGTACATATGCCACGAAATGAACATGATTGGGCATAACTACATAATCATAAAGATAATATCTTTTTGCATCGAAAAATCTAAGTGCTTCAACTACTATTTGCCAACATTCACGTTGCTTTAGCACGCATTTGCCATAATTCGCATCAAGAAAAGACTGGTATCTCTCACCTATCACGTCCTCGAAACTCTTACGGGTGCTTTCATCCCAAGGTAGCGGATATTTCGCCATCCATTGAGTGCGGATCTCTTGAAGTTCAAGCAATTTTTGTTGTGGCAAAGAGTCAGCGAGACGTAATGTTACAAATTGCAGTACTCCTTCTTGATGCCAGTGAGGAAGGATGCCATGGAATTTATGTTGGGTCTGTTTTCTGTAGTCAAAGCAAATGGAGCTATCAATGACAGGGCCACTGCAACAAATTCCGTATGGTGATGAGATTTCATTATTCATGTGAAAGCAAAGATAAGTATTTGCATGAATAATAATGCTCTTATTGCGTAAAAATACAATATTGGAGGGGAGATACGTCGGTCAGGGTCACCGCACTCCGAGCGGTTGGCCGAGAGATTCGGCGACGGGGTATACCGGTAGACGGCTCGGAGCGCCGTCACCCCGACCGGGCGGCTGATTCGATGTAGTTGGGGGTTGATCGGGGTCACCGCACTCCGTGCGGTTGGCCTCCAGAATCTGCGACGGTGACATACCGGTAGACGGCTCGAAGATCCATCACCCAGACTGGCCAAACCCTGCCTCCTCTCAAAAATCAAGAATTTATCCTGATTAGTCGATTGTTTGACCGCAAATAAATTGCCGTATGTTAAAAACCTTGCATAGTTATTTAAAAAGCATTATCTTAGCCGATAAATTCTGATGTTGGCTAATTGTGCTATCAAAATGCCAATATGAAAAAGGAATCAACCAAAACTAACATAAACCAATCCTAAATGAAAAAATCTTTACTTCTTGCAACCGGACTTGCATTCGCAGCCATCCCATCAATGGCGCAGAAGCTGGCTGCCGGTTACGTGACGTGGCCTACCTCTGAGCAGCTCCACACCTACGTACAGGCGTGGAACGGCGGACAGGGCAACATCACAATCGATGGCAAGACATGGGAAGATGCCAACTTCTTCATCTCCCGCGTCAAACCAAAGGCACGTTTCTACGATGCCAATACCCAGGTGTATCCTTCCATCACCCAGTGGTCCTCTACCAACAAGAACGGCAATGACAAGCGTCTTGCTTTCTGGGTGCCGATCAGCGACGAAGCTCGTGGCGGTGTGAAACTCAACGCGCTCCCCGACGGTTCCATGGACGGCGAGGTATTCTCTATGTGGAACTATGTCGACAACTATGGCAACTGGAACGCACCGTTTGGATGGACTCCCGGCGCATTCTCCGATGTGGCTCACAAAAACGGCGTATCGGTCCATGGCGTTGCCGGCATTCCTAATGCATCTATCTCTTCGGCGTGGCAGTCGTGTCTCGAAGGCATCATCAGCCTCGGTGCCGACAAAGTAGGTAAATTCCTCTACTATTTCGGTCAGGACGGTCTGGGCTACAACTCCGAATTCTCCGGTTGGGCACCCAAAGGAAAAGGTCTGACCAAATTGCACACCGATCTCATGAGCTACATGGCCGATAAGGATCCGCTCTGGGAGGTGATGTGGTATAATGCCACTCTCGACAATGGCGGTATCACCTGGGACTGCGGTCTTGACGGCAAGACTGAGCTCTTCAAAGGCTCTTCAGCTTTCCAGAACTACAACTGGAACTCCGTGTCCTACATGAACTCCGCAATCTCCAAAGCTGAAGAGATGGGTCGTAGCCCCTTCTACATCTATGCCGGCATGAACACCCAGGGCGGCGAGCCTAAATCGGGCAGCAACTACGATCTTCTCAAAGACTACAAATATTCGATCGGCCTCTGGGGCGGACATAATGTCAACATGTATTGGCAGGACCGCAACAGCAACGGTAGCTCGCCGATGGCAAAAGCCGCTACATATCAGAAAACTATCGAGCGTTGGTTTGGTAACGGTCCGCGCAACCCGGCCATCAAGAAAACCATCGCGCTCAACCGCACACACCGTCCGAACGACGACTGGGCCGGTATGTCATCAATGATGACCGCTCGTTCTACCCTCAACTGGGATCTTCGTAGCGATGAGCCGTTCTATTCATACTTCAATCTTGGAAACGGCCAGTTCTTCAACTGGAAAGGCGAACGCATGCACAATAACGAATGGTACAACATCGGCGTGCAGGACTATCTGCCCACATGGCGTTTCTGGTTCGCCCCAACTTTCCGCGGTGGCCGCTCTGAGACAATCTCCGAATCCGATGTCCACATGGATGCCGCATTCACTTGGGAGGATGCCTACGTTGGTGGCTCATGTCTGAAGATCAGCGGATCGGCTACAACTGAATACCTCCACCTGTTCAAGACATATTTCGCAACAAACAGAACAGACACAAAATATCGTCTGACATTCAAGATCATCGGTGGTTCCGCCGATGTGGATTTCGTTGCCGGTTTCGGTAACACTGTGACAGAGAGAGCTAAAACCATCATCACCAAAGAAGAGTGTGCCGATCTGGAGGATAAGTCTTATCAGGAAGGTGCCAATGGCTGGACAACTATTGAGTTTGATCTCAACGGTATAGCATCAGCCGCCAACACTTCTCTCCGCATGGTAGCGCTGAAGTTCTCCAATGCCGAAAACCTTCAGATGCTTCTCGGTGGACTTGAGATTTCTCGCGGAGCAACATGGGCCACCCCGGCTGTTCCCACGCTCACAACCGCCAAGATCCTCGCCTACAATAACTCAGGTGTCGATGCCAAACTGATCTGGGACATGAACCCCGGAAACGCAATCAAAGGTGTCGGCGAACCCTGCTACAACTCCGATGTCAACACCTCGATGTTCCGCCTCTGGGCGCAGCAGGAGGGTGGTGAGCCTCAGAACATGGGCATCACAACATCATGGGCAGGCCTTGTCTATGCTGCCAAAGTTAATGCCGACGGAAACAAGGCAATGCGTTTCGGTGTCAGCGCACTCTCGCTCGACACAAAATCAGAGAGCGAGATCGCATGGAGCGACTATATGACTCTCCCCGAATATGTGACCGTTGAGGATATCCAGATCAACAAATCGATCATCAAGCCCGGCGAAAAATTCGAACTCTCTTTCGTCGATCCTCTCCACGGTTCCGGTTCATGGACCATCTCCGACACCGACGGCAATACCCTCTGGACCGGTACAGGCCGCGTTGTGGAATGCCCCGGTCTCGCTACCATCGGTTCATATAACCTCACTGTGACTGTAAACGGTTCTTCCGTTGAATACCCACGCTACGTCTCCATCTCTTCGGAAGAAGTGGGTGCGCTCCCTGAGATCTACTCGCTTGCCATCGACGGCGAAAATGTCGACGAAAACAGCAGCGATGTGCAGATCAATGTCAACGAACGCAAGACATTCTCCTACACCGGTCGTCCGGCCGATGGATCGGCTTCACGTGGTGTTGACCTGAACGAACGTTGGTTCGGCGTGCGTTGCGGCGACCTCGGTCTGAAAGCCCGTAGCTCATTCTCAGTAGCCGCGTGGGTGAAATACAATGAACTCCCCACCGGTCTCTCAAGCTTCATCACCGTTGAGGACCGTATCACCGGCGGATGGCCTTTCGATAACTGGGGCTTCTTCTGGAGCCGTATCAATGAGGAAGGACGCTTCGTGATCCACAAGATCGATACCTCTTGGGGTATGCGTATGGGTGCTGGAACTGAAGGTCAGCGTCTGTTCTACCGCTTCGACGATGCCAAGATCGATGTCGGCGCATGGACACACGTGGCAATCTGCTTCGAATACAAGGAAGGAACCAATCTGATGCGTCAGCATTTCTATATCAATGGCAAGAAACAGATGGTTTCTCAGTGGGCCTATGTCAATAAGGGCAACTATGAAGGTCAGGTTGGCAAATGGGGTGACGACAGCCAGTGGTCCGACCTTGTCAACGTCGCTAAGCATGTCAGCGGTGCTCAGTATGGCACCAATACATACGAACCCGATTTCGTGGCCGACAACTTCACCATTACCGACAACAACTGGATTGCTTTCGGTGGTACCTCTCAGGAGATCTCGGCAGTGAAAGGTTGTGTCGACGACTTCCAGGTTTGGGGCAAATCGATGACCGAAGAGGACGTGTTGAATTCAATGAATGGTCTCGACAAAAACAATCTGCCGGCCGACGTGCTTGGTTATTGGGACTTTGAGGAATCTCCAGTGACAGTAAATGGAAGCCAGGGCTTTGCAGGAGTGTGCGGAGCGAATGCAACTGCCACATCCCCTATGGCATATTGGTATGATATACCATCGGAAGGTGAAGGTAAAAACACAATGGTTTTTGGTGAACCTACCTTCTTGACCGGTTGTCCCTATATCTCGGGTACTGCTTATCCTGTTGTGACCAAACCCACCTGGACCACTCGTCGTGCAAACATCGTTGGCGACGGTACCGGTGAAGCTGGTTCCGCTACTCTCGAATGGACCAAGGAAGGCGACTACGCCGTACAGCTCAAACTTGAGAACGGCCACGGATCTGCCGTTATGGACTATCCCGTGATCAAGGTTGGCGAGTCTACTCAGGGCATCGAGGAAATCGGCTCTGACGCCGACGGCTTTGCTACCTACACCGTGGGCGACGCTCTCTTCGTTGAATTTGACGCTGACGGATCATACAGCATCGAAGTCTACAACATGGCCGGCATGCTTTCCGCTCAGAAGACCGCCGACATCGTCGCAGGTCAGAACGTAAGCATCGCTCTTGGCACGCAGGGTGTCTACCTCGTGAAAGTTGTTCGCGACGGCAAGCTCCTCCGCACAGTCAAAGTCATCCGCAAATAATCCGGATTCCCCTATCTCAAACATAAGCAGGGCATCGCCACCACGGCGATGCCCTGCTGCTTTTGCTAATAAGAATTTGCATGGGTCGGGCTAACGGCTCTCCGAGCCGTCTACCGCCCCTTCAACCCTTCAACCCTTCAACCCCTCAACCCTTCAACCCCTCAACCCTTCAACCTCTAAACTCTACACCCTCCACGCCCGTATCCGCGCTCCCCTGAACGGCTCCCTCATGCTCCTGCGCAGCAGCGACATACTCTCCTCGAAATCCCTCGCGAACACCTCCGATGCCTCCGCATCAGTCCCGGCATACGCCTCCGACAGAACATGCACCGCTATCGCATGCTCAATCACCGCGCGCAGAGCCATCGGATGGAGCGTCAGCAGCCCATGGTCGTCGATCTCCATCCTCATCATCCCCTCCGTGCAATCCTCCGCGTCGACATTGCAGTCGCTCATCACCGGTGCCATCACCAGGCACACCCTCGAGAAAGCACCACGGGCCAGCGCACGCAACGCCTCGCCATGGTCTGTGGTCAGAACCGCCGGACGCGTTGCCGACAGTCTGTTGCGCATCGCCGCCTGAGCCAGCACCTGCGCCAAAATAGCATCTGTTGAAATTGAAATAACGTAATTCATAGCATTTGATTCAGATTTAATGTCAATAACTTTACTCGCCCGGTCGGGGTAACGGCTCTCCGAGCCGTCTACCGTCCGCCGACACATAGTTCTTATATCTATCACTTGTTTATCCCCCGGATTCTAACCTCTCTGCCGTCGCCACTGCCGGTAAATCCTCTCGGCCGCCGACACCGACAGATAGAACCCCGGTGCGTCCCCCTCGGCCAGCACCCGTTGCAGAGCCTCCGAATCGCTCAGCCTGTGGCGATGCTCCAGAGCCGCGACCCTCAGATCGATGTCATGCCATTTACGCCGGCGCGAATCGTAGCTGCGCCCCGATCTGTGGCGGCGCATTCCGCGCAGAGTGCGCAAGGCAAATGCGTAAGATACATAAAACATCGGAGCGCGCGATTGCAGCGTCGCGCTGACCAGCGAGCGCACTGTGGGGTGCAGATGCCCCTCGCGTTCGCTTGCTGCCAGCTCCCGGCAGCAGGCGCGGTAGAAATCCGCGTCGCGCTGCTCGGTCATTGTCCTCTTGCCGGCGGCAATGATTGTTGAAACGTTGTTTTTCATAGTTCGTTTTGATAAAGGTAACGGAAAGATTAATTGTTTTACAATGGCAAAATTACAATCCAACATGTGCATTTACCCATCCACACCAATGTTAATGATTGTTATAATATCGCCGTCCTCCGGCTCCACCTGCCCCGTCGGGGTAACGGCTCTC